>k87-511353_pt1 | contig 65052 bp, 56 predicted proteins | sample MGYA00084031_6733416 | MGnify analysis MGYA00084031
CCGCTGGCCAGCGGGCGACCGAGCGGCTGCACGTGAATCTGGGCCTTGCCCGGACTGACGCCGGTCACGTTTCCCTGTTCGTCGACGGTGACGCGGGTTTCGTCGTTGGTTTGGAAAAAGAGCTGAACGGTGGTGAGGGTGCGGCCCAGATCGTCGACCGCGTACGCCTGCAGCGGCGCGGTGCCGCCGATCGGGATGCGCAGCACATTGGGAACGACGACGATGCGGGCGATGGGCCGGGGAACGACGTCGGCCTCCGGGGGGAACGCCTGGACCAGGAGGTTCTCCACGGAGTTGATGGCTTCACTCGCGCTGTTTGAGCGAACGACGGCCGCTCCCTCAAGGCGCGGTCCCTCGGGTCCCGGCACGTAACGCCGCAAACCCGTGATGACGGCCTGCTGCACCTGGGCGACGGTGCCCGTGATCACTTGATCGACGTCGCCGCGGGCCAGCAGCGCCGCCACTTGGTCGAGCTCGCGCGAGCCGGCCGGGGGGAGGATGCCCCGGGATTCGAGAAGAGGCGGATCGAGGACGTCGAAATCGCCGGCTTGGATCAGGCGCGCGGCCACCGCCCGGGGAAGAAGGGAAGCCAGACGGGCCAGGTCCGTCTCGCTGGCCCGGGGCACGACGTTCCCCTCCTGGTCGAAAGCCCAGAAGGGCAGGACGGCGACGGTGCCGGGCGATCCGTTCTCCGCGGCGTATAAAACGCTGCATAGCAGCAGGTGGGCCGCGATCAAAAGGGTCACCCCACCGACAAGAGCGAAGCGTCGTTTGAGTCGCGTCATCGTCTTGAGTCACATCCTAAAGCGAGCCGGTTGAGCTGGTGAAAATTGGAGACGCCTTGCTTACTTCGAGTCGTGACCGCTTCACCCCTGCTCGGCGCGCCGTATCAGCGCCGGCCTAAGCAAAGGAGCTTCTTGAGCGTGTGTCGAAGGAGCGTTGCGGTCCAGCGACAGATGAGCAGATAGGAGCGTGGGAAGGTGCGATCAGGAAGCGGGAGTGGGCTGAGGCGGCACCGGCCGGTTGCGATGGGCCAGCGCTGCATGGTCGCTTCGGCGCACAGCTTGGCTTCGCTGACGGGAGTCGACATCATGCGGATGGGGGGCAACGCGGTCGACGCGGCGATCGCCGTCAACGCGGTGTTGAACGTGACCCAGCCGGGTCAGTGCGGAATCGGCGGCGATCTCTTCGCGCTGGTGTACTTCCGGCGGGAAGGGCGGGTCCGTTTCCTCAACGCGAGCGGCCGCAGTCCCAAAAGCGCCGATCCCGAGCGCTTCCTGGCCCAGGGCAGCCGCCACGTGCCGCAGCGAGGCATCTACTCGGTCACCGTCCCAGGCTGCGTCGACGGCTGGGCGAAGCTGCACGAGGCTTACGGCACGCTGCCGCTGGCCACGCTGCTGGAGCCCGCAGTGCGTTTGGCCCGGGAGGGTTTTCCCATCAGCCATTACATGGCCAGTCTGATTGAAGCGCACCTGCGCCTCGATCCTCATCCCACCTGGCTCCAGACGTATGCGCCGCACGGGCGGGCCCCCCGGCCGGGTGCGATCTTTCGCCAACCCGACCTGGCCGCGACGCTGGAGGCGATCGGGCGCGAGGGCCGGGACGCTTTCTACTGCGGCAGGGTGGCCGAGGCCGCCGTGGCCTTGGGCAAAGAGTTTGGCGGGTGGTTTTCGCTCGAAGACTTCGCCGAGCACACCTCCGACTGGGGCGAGCCGATCTCGACGGAGTATCACGGGTACACGGTGTACGAGACGCCGCCCAACACGCAAGGATTCGCCGCCCTGATGGGCCTTAACGTCATGGCCGGCTGGCGCGACCGCGGGTGGGCTTGGGACGATCCCGACCGCGTCCACCACATGGTGGAGGCGAAGAAGCGGATTTATGTGGAGCGGGACGCTCATGTGGCCGATCCGGCTTTCTACCGGGCCCCGTTGGAGCGCCTGCTGTCGGAAAAGACCGCGGCGGAGATCCGGGCGAGCATCGATCCGGAGCGAGCGGGTCCCATTCACGATTCGCCGCTGCGCTTGGGTGGAACCACGTACTTCGCGATCGCCGACGCCGAAGGGAATTTGGTCTCCTGCGTCCAGAGCCTCTACAAAGGGTTTGGTGCCCTCGTCGTCCCCCCGGGGACCGGCGTCTCCCTGCACAATCGCGGCGCTCACTTTTCCCTGCGGCCCGATCATCCCAACCGCTTGGAGCCGCGCAAACGCCCCTTTCACACGTTGATCGCATCCATGGCGTTTCGAGGAAGCGAGCCGGTTTTGGTCTTTGGTACAATGGGAGGGTGCGGGCAGCCCCAAACACACATGCAGGTCTTTGCCAATCTGTTCGACTACGGCATGGATATTCAGACCGCGATCGAAGCCCCGCGCTGGGCCCACGATATCGCGGACGCCGTCGCTCCGCAAAACGAGCTCTTCGTTGAGGCGCGGTTCGGTGAGGAGGTTTTGGCCGAGCTGGTTCGCCGGGGTCATAAGGTACGGGTGATGGACGCTTACGATCCGCGTGCCGGCAACGCTCAAGGCATCGTGATCGAGCAAGGCGTTTATATGGGCGGGGCCGATCCCCGCGGCGACGGCGTTGCGATCGGCTGGTGAGCTGTCGCGGCTTTCCGGCGGCGCCGGCGCTGCCGCGCGCATGGGCCGGGAGTCGGCGGTTACGGAGGTGCAGGAGCAACGTTATGGCGCACAGGTGCAAGGTGTGCGGTGAAGTGATGACCTACACGGTGGGGGAGCATTACCGGGATACCGGGAAGGGACGGGTGCTCTACCGGGATGTGCGGCAGTACACGTGCCCCAACGGGTGCCGCACCGCGTTTTTCGATTACCGACGGGCCGTGCCGGCCCACGAACCGGTTCGCATCTTCGGGTTTATTCCTGCTCCGAAAGAGAGAGTGAACGTGGAAGGGCCCCTCCTGGTTTTGGGCCTTGGGTTCTTCACGATTGTGATGATCGCCGCGTTCTTGATGTCTCGGTTAAACGTGGCCGCGAAGGTGGTAGCGATCACGCTGCTCGTGACCTTCGCCGTCCTGCTGATGAACTTCATGGGCGAGAAGCCTGTGCCGAAGGAGCAGGGCGGCGACGGCGACGCCTAACGGCGCGTCAACCAACCCAGGAGCTTGCCCATTCCGAGAAGGAGTCCAAAAAGCGCTGCCAGCGCGACGAGAAAGAGGACTCCGGTCCCGGCTACCTCCAGGAGCGGAACCTGCAGTTCCCGCAGTTGACGTGCGGCGACGGCAAGCCCCAGGAGGAAGATGAGAGCGTAAAGCAACCGGCCGATTTTAATGGTCGGCCCTCCTCTCGTTGGGGTGTCGGGGTGCCGGGCGGGGCCGGCGGCGGGAGGTTCCCGCATGATAAAGGGTTGTGCTACAACGTGCATAATCCTCCTCGGTAAAGATCGTGAAAAAGGTGATGCTCCTTGGCTGAAGGGTTGAAAAAGCTCCTCCGCGTCTTGACCGAAGCGCCCGGAGTCCCCGGCGATGAGGGGCGTGTGCGGGCTATCATGGAGCGCGAGCTGCAGGGCGTGGCCGGCATCGAGCGGGACCGCCTCGGCAGCTTCATTGCCCGCAAGGAAGGCGGCGCGCCGGCGCCGCGCGTGATGCTCGCGGCTCACATGGACGAAGTGGGATTCATGGTGACCCGGATCACGGACGAAGGGTTCCTCCGTTTTCAGACGTTGGGCGGCTGGTGGGAGCAAGTGATGCTGGCTCAGCGGGTGCGGGTCATCACCCACAAGGGTGAGCTCATGGGGGTGATCGGCGCGAAGCCCCCCCACGTGCTGCCGCCCGACAAGAGAAAGCAGCCGGTGGAGAAGTCGGATATGTTCATTGACATCGGCGTCGCCTCGAAAGAAGAAGCGTTGGAAGCGGGCGTCCGCCCCGGGGATCCGGTGGTTCCCGTCTGCTCCTTTGAGACGCTGGCAAATCCCAAGTATGTGATGGCCAAGGCCCTTGACAACCGGGCCGGCTGCGCCTTGGTCGTGGAGGTGCTGCGCCGCCTGCAGGCGGAGGCTCACCCCAATACGGTGTACGGCGTCGCCACCGTGCAAGAGGAGGTGGGTCTGCGGGGCGCTGCCACCAGCACCTACGCGGTTGAGCCGGACATCGGCATCGCCGTGGACACGGGGATTGCGGGCGACACGCCGGGAATGAGGCCCGAGGAGGCCGAGGCAAAACTGGGGAAGGGCCCGGTCCTTCTCTTATACGATGCGACGCTGGTGCCCCACGTACGGCTGCGGGACTTCGTCATTGAGACGGCCAAGGAGCTGGACGTCCCTTTGCAGTTCGACGCGCTGGGCGGCGGTGGGACGGACGCAGGCCGCATGCACCTGTTCGGACGCGGGGTGCCGTCGGTGGCGCTTACCGTTCCCGTCCGGTACATTCACAGCCACGCGGGCATTGTGCATATGGACGACATGGAGCAGGCCGCCCGCCTGTTGGTCGGAATTGTCCAGCGGCTCGACGCCCAGCGGGTGGCCCAAATCACGGGTTGACGTGACTGACCCGGCTTAGACAAGGAAAGGATTGCTCTCTTTTTCGGCGCCGATGGTGGTGGGCGGGCCGTGTCCAGGCAAGACGGTGGTGCCGGGGGGAAGCGTGAGGAGTTTTTCCCGGATGCTGCGCAGCAGGGTGCGGTGGTCGCCTCCCGGCAGATCGGTCCGCCCGATCGATCCGTAAAAGAGCGCGTCGCCGCCGAAGACGACGTCGCCCATCACGTACGAGACGTGACCGGGAGAGTGGCCCGGGGTGTGGCGCACCTCGATCCGCTCTCCCAAAAGGACGAGGGTTTGACCGTCTTCCAGGAGCTCGTCCGCGCTGGGGCCCGCGATCGGCCAGGGCGTAAATTCGGAGCGGAGCGCCGACAGGTTGAGCTGGGGGTCCGTCAACCAGTCCGCCTCGATGCGGTGGATCAACACCGTCGCCCCCGTCGCCTCTTTCAGTTTGGCGACGCCGCCGATGTGGTCGAAGTGGGCGTGAGTGATCAAAATGTGCGTCAGCTCCAAATTGCGCAGGGCGGCGAGGATGCGCTCTACCTCGTACCCCGCGTCGACGATGAAGGCCTTGCCGGCATCGTTGTGGACGATATAGCAGTTGGTTGCGATCGGTCCCACTTCTACGGCGCGAATGTGGACCACGGGGGAGCTCCTTTCTCATACGCTGCTTCAGGACTGCATCGCCCTGTGGGCCGGCCGGCGTGTCGCCGGCTCACGAAAAGGCGGCCGCCCTTCAGCTTTGCCAACGGGCCCCGCTTTCCTGCACCGGCCGCCAAGGTGACGAAGAAGTGCGCGGGCGGCGGAAGACCGGCACGGGCGCACCGAAGAATCGACCGACGAGAGGATGAGTCACGATGAGCATCGACACAAGGCAGCTGCGCAACGCACTGGGTCAGTTCGCCACGGGGATTACGGTGGTGACAGCGTACGACGGCGGAAGCGTCCACGGCATGACGGCCAACTCGTTTACATCCGTCTCCCTCGAACCGCCGCTCGTTTTGGTCTGTGTCGACCGCCGCAACCGCACGCACGAGGTGCTGCCGCGCGTCAAGCGCTTCGCGATCAACGTCCTTTCGGCCGACCAGGAGCGTATCTCCCGGTATTTTGCCGGCGCCAAGGACCAGCAGGTTCCGTACCGCGTCGACGAAAGGGCCGGCACACGCTCTCCGGTCTTCGAAGGGGTGTTGGCGTGGTTCGACTGCTCGCTGTGGAGGGTGTACGACGGCGGCGACCACAGCATTTTCGTCGGAGAGGTGGAACAGTTCGCGGCGATCGGCGGGCGTCCCCTGCTCTACTTCCAAGGCGCCTACGCTCGCCTGCCCTAGCTGTCCGAGTCGGCCCCACCCGAAGCCTCGTATAAAGCTTGAACGACGTAAGGAAAGAGGTTGTGGGCGGCGCCGGGATTGCGCGGCGCGCGCGGGATCACCAAATACGCGTCGCGCTGCGGATGGGGAATGCCGTAGACCGTGCCGTCCAGCGTCGCCGCGGCGAGCCGTTCGGGATCGAGTTCAATCCCCTGGGCGCGCAGCTGGGCGACGAAGTCATTCAAGGGCGCGAGCGCGGAGTTTTGCGCGTAATCCCGCAGGCGCTCCGCCTCCAGGACGACCAGCTCGGGGCTGTCGTTCGCAGCGATCATGATGAGCAGCTTTTGCTCGAAGTCCATGCCGGCGATTCCATAGGGCGTGTAGATGAGGACAGCGGGATTTTCGCTGCCTGCCGGCGTCCGGTTGTACGCGGACAGGATCTGTGTCCAGTGCACTTCGTCCTCCAAGGAGGGGACGAGGACGTAGGCGGAGCTTTCCCGCTGAAGGGCCGCCCGCCGTGCGTTGAAGTAGAGGCCGACGCCGAGCGCCACGGCGAGCACAATCGCCCCCGCAATCACCCACGGGGGAGTGCGCGGCACTTGAATGGGTTTCTCCTGTTTGGGTGGCAGAAGTTCGGGGCTGACCACCTGGCGACAGCCGTGGCGGGCGCAGCCTCCCCGCTGGATCCAGCAGGCCAAGTGGTGGGCCAGTTTGCAGCGGGGACAGACCACTGCTTCGTCGCCGGCCTTAAGCGGGACGCGGCATTCGCCGCAGGGGACGCCTTGCAGTGTGTCGTTTTCGCTAACGTGAATGATCTCTTCTTTCACCGCTGCTGACCCCTAACGATGATTCTGCCGCTCAATTATAAACGCTATAGCAGGAGCGCTCGAGCGTCAAGAGAAAGTACCCGGTGCGCCCCCGGCGACGCTGAGGGAGCGTCGGGAGGGGATCTCCTTGAGGTTGACACGAGCCGGCACAGAGAATCGGCAGGCGCATCCGGCCTGCATCGCCTGGATCGTACTCGCTCTCTTCGTCGCTCTGTTCGCGCCTGCGGCGCTGGCGACGGGGCCGGATGACCAGCCTTCGCAGCCGGCGGAGGGCGCCCGGGAGGAGGCCGCGGTCGATCCCGTCGCGCGGCTGGTCGAGCGGGTGGCGGCCGCCGGTAAGCTGCCCGAAGGGCTCTCGTTCACCCAGCGGGTGACCGTCCGGCTCCTCCTCTTGCGCTGGGAGTTCGCCAGCCGCCTCAAGGTGCAGGACTCGACGCTGCACGTGACGACCGACGGCGCGCCGGGCTTTATCCCTGAGTCGCTCCCGCGCGATCTGGTCGAGCTGAGTGGGGCGCTTCACCTGTTCGACCTGCACCTCGTCGGCGAGGACGAGGGACTCGTGCTTCTTGAGGGCTTGGCGCGCAACTACTCCGGTCAGGGAGCTCGCGCCGGCAAGTTTTGGGTGGACACGGCGCGGGGCCACGTCGTCAAGGCCGACGTGGAGTACGAGTGGGGCACCCTGCATCTGATCCAAGAGTACGGGCCCTTCCGCGAGCACTCGCTCCTCAAGCGCCAGTCGGCGCGCCTTACTCCCTATCCCGCCACACTCGACGTGCGTTATGACGACTACGCGTTTGCCACCCCTTGACAGCACGCGCCACGCCTCGGCGATTTCCCACCAGCTCGAAAGTCTGCTATAATAGAGGCGCCGATTTGCTGCACGACTGAAACGTTCAGACTGACGCGTTCTCCGTCTGTACAAAGTGGCCCTGAGCTCATCACGCTTCGTGGATGTGCCTGTCGTCGTGAATTGCGGGATGCCCGTACCGTAAGGGCATCCTAGCGCGTTTCGCCAGGGAAAGCGAGCGAGACACGAGCGACGAAACGATATAGGATCAGACTATTCTTGCTAAGGTGAGGTTTGCCGGCCATGCGGATGGACAACGAAACCTTTCGGCTCAAGGCCGAGAGTCTCCTCGCCGCGGTGAAGGTGGGCGAGGACGGACGGTACGACGAAGATGTAATGGCCGAGTTGGAGCAGATGGCGGCGACGCCTCGCAAGGTGCGCTATTTTCTCAAGGCGATCTCGACACACCCCGATCTCGCGGTGCAGGAGCATTTCTACCGGCTGGTGATGGGGCGTGTCCGCTCCGAGCACGATGTGAGCGATCTTGAGCGTCACATCCGCCACATGTACTACGAGGACCGGGAGCACGCGAAAGCGATTTTGGCGCGCCTTTTGTACCGGGATGTTGTGGCCGCGCTGCTGCGGGTGATCGCCTTTACTGAAGAAGGATGGCTGGCGGGGGAGCTGATTCGCATCGTGCTGCAAGGGGAGCCCGAGGAGCTGTACGAGCCGATCGTCTCGGCCCTGCAGTCCCGGGATTACCTGCTTCAGTGCCTGGCCATTTATCTGATCGGCAAGTCGGGCGATCCGAAGCTCCTGGATGCCCTGGCTCAATTTTACCGGCGGCCCGTCGGCGAGAAGGTCGATCGACTGGAACGGAAAGCGCTGGACGCCCTATTGGAAGGGGCCGCCAAGGGGGCCGACGCGGCGCTGATCTCGCAGTGGCTGCGGGACCGGAGCGTGCGCGTGCGTGACGTGGGACTGAGGATCGCCCAGGCTCAAGGGATGGCGCAGACGGTCGGAGAGATCGCCTCGCTGGTGCTGATCGACGCCAGGACGCGCGCCAAGGCGGCGCAGATCCTGCTGCAGTTCGAAGACCAGGGGTTGATCCGCCTCTTGCCTGACGACCCCGCCGCGGCTCCCATCAAAACCGTCCTGCAAAATGCGAAGCAGGAGGCGCTGCAAGCGACGCTCGCATCGCTGATGCGGGACGAGAGTCCGGCCGTGCGCGAGGTGGCCGTCCGTTTTGTCCGGTTTATCAAGGAACCGGCCCAGCTCACGGCCCAGGTGCGCCGTGTGGCGATCGAGGACCGGACTCCGGCGGTTCAGATCGCGGCCATGCGGGTGTTGGCCGACGTCGACCCGGAGAAGCTGGTGAGCGTCCTGGTGGAGGTGTTCACCGACGTTACGGTGACCAGCGGCGGCTCGCGCGAAGTGGTCGACGTGGCCTCCGAATTGATGAGCCGGGCCCTCGATCCCCAGCAAGTGCGCGACGTCGAAGAGGGGATCAGGGCGAAGGAAGAGCGGCGCGACGCCGCCTTCGACCGCTTCTCCGGCAGCGTCGAGTGGTGGCGGCACGACCTGTAGCGGTTGCGGCGGCCGTACGGTCGGAGAGGAGGCGACGGCATGGAGGTACTCCCCTCTTCTTTTGGTCGGAAGATTGAGTATTTGCGGGTCTCGGTGACGACGCGCTGCAACTTGCGCTGCGTCTATTGTCGCCCCTCCGACCTGGCCGCTGAGGAGCGCCGCGATCGATTCCTGACCTTCGACGAGATGCTCCGCGTCGTGCGGGTGCTGGCGCGAGTGGGACTGAAGAAGGTGCGCATCACCGGCGGGGAGCCGTTGGTGCGCAGCGGCGTCGTGGACTTCGTCGCTGCCGTGGCCAAGGTGCCCGGCATCGAAGACTTGGCCCTTTCAACGAACGGCATGCTCCTGGCCAGGTACGCCGAGGAGCTGGCCAGGAGCGGCCTGATGCGGGTGAACGTGAGCGTCGACACCTTGGATCCCGACATCTTTGCGCTGATGACGGGAGGCGGGCAGCTCGAACGAGTCCTCGAAGGGATCCGGGCCGCGGAGGCGGCCGGGCTCACGCCCATCAAGATCAACGCGGTGGTCACGCGCGGCTTCAACGACGACCAAGTGGAGGAGCTGGCCGCACTGACGCTTGAGCACCCGTGGAGCGTTCGCTTTATCGAGTACATGCCGATCGGGGGAGATCGAGAGCTTTACGCCCGGCGCTTTGTCCCGGCCTCTGAAGTGAAGGAGCGACTCGAGCGGCGCTTCGGACCGCTGCAAGCCTTGGAGTGGACCGGCAGCGCCGCCGCGCGCGAGTTTCGCATCGCCGGTGCGCGGGGAAGCATCGGGTTGATCACGCCGATGACCGAACACTTTTGCGCGGGATGCAACCGCCTGCGCTTGACGGCGGACGGCAAAGTGCGGCCGTGCCTCCTCACGGAGATTGAGACGGACATTATGGGACCGCTGCGCAGCGGGGTGAGCGACGAGGAGCTTCTGGCGCTGTTGGGAGCCGCATCGCAGCTTAAGCCGGAGCATCACGAGGCGCTTGGCCGCTGGCGGGGCGAGCGCAACATGGTGCAGATCGGCGGCTGAGGCCTGGATTTCATCGGGAGGCGAAAAGAGACGGTCGTCGCCGCACAGGGCGGGGACGGCCGCTTTTTTTCGCCGGCGGCCGCCGAGCGGCGAGCGCCGCGGGCGCGCCAGGGTTTTCCGGTTGCGCCTTGAACAGATATCGTGGGGTGAACCAGGCCGCCGGGGCTTTCCTGGTCCTCCCGCGAAGAAGTGGGGGAGAAGTGTGAGTACGCTCAAAGATCTGCGGGATGAGGAGTTCGACGAGCGCGTCCTCGCCGCTCAGGAGCCCGTGTTAGTCGAGTTTTGGGCCGGCTGGTGCGGCCCGTGCCGTAAGTTCGCTCCGGTCTTGGCGGAAGTGCTCGAGTCCTTTGCCGGCAGGCTGCGCCACCTGCGCGTCAATACGGACGAATCCGATGAGCTGCCGGCGCGCTGCGACGTAGCGAGCATCCCCACGCTGATCCTATTCGTCCGCGGCCGAGAGGTGGCTCGCTTCGTCGGGCGCACGGACCCCCAGGTTTTGCGGACCGGCCTGGAGAGCGCCCTGGCCAAACATGCGTGATCAGACCAGCTAAGGAGAGAGAGGATTCGATGGTTCGCTTTGGTGTGATCGGATCAGGAGCGATTTCCGCCGCCCACATCGACAGCCTGAAAAAGCTGGAGGAGACCAAGCTGGTCGCGGTGTGGAGCCGCCGCTTCGAAAACGCCCAGCGGGTGGCCGCCGAGCACGGCTGCGAGGCGGTGGAGTCTTATGAGGAGCTGGTGAAGCGGGACGACATTGACGCGGTCACCATCTGCACGCCCTCGGGCTTCCACATGGAGCCCGCTTTGGCGGCGATCGAAGCGGGCAAGCACGTCATTATTGAGAAGCCCCTCGAAGTGACGGTGGAGCGGTGCAACCAGATTATCGAGGCCGCCGACCGCAAGGGAGTGAAACTGGCCTGCATCTTCCAAAGCCGCTTCACCCCGGCCAACCAGGAGCTTTACCGGGCGATCCAGGAGGGGCGCTTCGGCCGGCTGGTCATGGGCGACGCTTACGTGAAGTGGTACCGCTCCCAGGAGTACTACGACAGCGGCGAGTGGCGGGGCACGTGGAAGCTGGACGGCGGCGGCGCTTTGATGAACCAGGCGATTCACACCGTCGACGTCCTGTTGTGGCTGATGGGCGATGTTGAAAGCGTGTGCGCTTACGCCGACTGCCTCGCGCACGAGCGCATCGAAGTGGAAGATACGGTCGTCGCCGTCCTCCGCTTCAAGAACGGAGCGATGGGCGTCATCGAGGCGGCGACGTCGGTCCATCCGGGCTATCCGAAGCGGGTTGAGATTCACGGCAGCAAAGGGGGAGCCGTGATTGTAGACGACAACGTCCTGGAGTGGCATGAAGCGGACGACCCGGAGCGAGCCGCGCGCATCAAAGAGGAGTACGGCGTCAAGACCACCTCCGGGACCTTTGCGGATCCCATGGCGATGTCCTTCGACAAGCACCGCCTGCAGCTGCAGGACTTCGCCCGGGCGATCATGGAGGATCGCAAGCCGCTCATCGACGGCCGGGAGGGCGCCCGGGCCGTGAAGGTCGTGCGCGCGATTTACGAGTCGGCGCGTGAAGGAAAGGCTGTGTCCCTGTCTTGATCGCGCGAAGCGCCATTATCCTGGCGCTTCTTTTGGGGCTTGCGGCCCCGGGGGCCATCGACGTCGCGTGGGCCGCGCCCGTCGGCGCCCAGCTGGAGAATCACGTGCGCAATCCGGGGTTCGACGGGAACGAGCATTGGATCTTTAAGGGGGATGCAAGGGTGGAGCCCGGCTCCGGGCGGGGCGGAGGCAGCGGCGCTCGCCTTGTGAGCGCTCAGCTCTACGATTCCGAGATCGTGCAGACGGTCGGCGTGCGCCTCGTGCCCGGACGGCGCTACACGGTGACCGCTTGGGTGCGGGCCGCCTCGCCCGACGCCGTGGCGGTGATCGGCGTGCGCTGGGATGGAGGGCACCCCCGGGTACTGCGGGGACTCGACCCCGACGAGGGCTGGTCAAAGATCGAATTCCGCTTCGTCGCTCCCGCGGAGGAGGGGTGGCGGCAGGTGGTCCTGAGCGGCTCCGGCGCCTTGATCTGGGACGACGTCGCGCTGGTGGAGGCGGAGACGCTTGAGGCGCGCCTGGCTGCCTCGTGGGAGGAGCTGCTGGCCGCGGGGAGCGAAGTGTACACGGGTCTGGTGGTGAACGCGAAGGGGACCGACCTTTCCCGGGGTATGAACCCACGCATCGTCAGTGAGGACGGCCGGCTGATCTTTGCCGGGGTGAATGCGGGCGAGCAGCAGATGGTTAGCGAAGGCATTGTCGCTTACGCGACCGACCTGGAGAGCGCGATACGCCATCCGCGCCTTGAAGTGAGCCATCTTTTCCCGCTGCGGCTCCCTTTGGTCGTTGACGCGCAAGGAACGACCGGCCTGCCCCGCACCGCCGTCGTCATCGGCAACGCGGACGCCGAGCGCATCTTGCGGGCGGTGGAGCGCTACGACTTCCTCGGCCGCTTCGCAGTCGTCTTCGTCGTCGAACCCTTTGCCGGTCTGTGAGGGAGCGCCTCGCCTTTGCTTGCTGCCTTTCGCCTCTTGGCTTCGATCTCGGCCAGTGCGTCGGCGATCTCGGAGCGCACCTGGGGGTCGCTTTCCCGCTCCGCCGCCTCCAGGAGCGCTCGGCGGGCCTCCTCCGTGCCGATCTCGCCTAAAGCCCAGGCGGCGCTGCCCCGGACGACCGGCTTAGGGTCGTGAGCCAAGCGGTCGGCCAAAGCGGGGACGGCAGCGGGGTCGCCGATATTTCCCAAGCAGATGCACGCATTGCGCTGAATTGTCTTCTTGCCGCGCCAGGCCATCGCGGTAGGCCCGAACCAAGCTCGGAACTGGGAGTTCGTCATGGTAAGGAGCGGGATCAGCGCCGGGCGGGCCGAGAGGCTTTCGCTGGGGCGAAAGGAAGGATCCCCGCCGGGGACGGCCTCCCAGTTCCAGGGGCAGACGAGCTGGCAGACGTCGCATCCCCACAGGCGGCGCCCCATCAGCCGTCGGTAGGGCTTCGGAATCCAACCGGGCATCTGTGTGATATAGGAGAGGCACTTTTTGGGATTCACCCAAAAGGGGCGCTCAATGGCTCCCGTGGGACAGGCGCGCATGCAGCGGTCGCACGGGCCGCACGATTTGGATTGGGGTGGATCGGGTTCAAGGGCGACGTTCGTCACGATCTCCGCCAGAAAGACCCACGATCCGGCGCCGGGCACGTAGATGCAGGCGTTCTTCCCGAACCACCCAATACCCGCTCGCGCCGCGACGGCCCGATCGATGAGCGGGCCGGTGTCGACGAAGGAGCGGTACTCGACGGGATGATCGACGCGGCGGGCAAGGAACGTCACGATGGCCTCCAGCTTTTCGGCCAGGATGGGGTGGTAATCGCGTCCCCAGGCGTAACGGGAGACGATGCCCCGCGGGGTGTCCCCGCGGGGAGGGTGATGGTCGTCGTCAGTCAGGTACGAGACGGCAATCGAGATCAAACTCTTGGCGCCGGGCAGCAGCTGGGTGGGCCGGGTCCGCAAAGCGATATCCCGTTCCGTGAAATCGGGGTAGAGCCCCTGCTCCTTTTGGCGCGCAAGGAGCTGCGCTTCGCGCTCGAACGTTTCGGGGGCTGCGATGCCCAAGTGCGCGACGCCGATCGAGCGAGCGTACGCTTTCAGCTCGGCTGCCAGCATCGTGACCGCCTCCTCCGCTACTGTCAAGTATACCAGTCTCTTCCCGGCTGCGGGGCGAAGGCGTCCTTTGCCGTCTTCGGGCTCCGCTTCCACGAGGAATTAACGGTATGAGTGTGTCAGAGCCTAACATGCGGGACGCGAAAGGACCGATCCGCGATGGAGCTTAAAGGGGTACAAGCTGAGGTACACGCCTGGATCTCCCAGTTCGAAGAGGGGTATTGGCATCCCCTGGCCATGCTCGCTCGCCTGTGCGAGGAGGTAGGCGAACTCGCGCGCGAGGTGAACCACCGCTTCGGCCAGAAGCCGAAGAAGACCGGCGAACCCGAGGCCGATCTGGCGGCTGAGATGGGCGACATCCTTTTCGTTCTCGCCGCCTTCGCCAACTCCCTCAACATCGACCTGGAGGCGGCGTTCAAAGGGGTGATGGACAAGTACCGCACCCGTGATGCGCAGCGCTGGACGCCCAAGGCGCACGAGGCGGGCGCCGGCACGGGGGCGCCCGCCTCTACCCCGAACGTCGCGCAGGCGCTCCTGGCCGAGCGCGGCGTCGACTTGGACGCGATGGCGCGGCTCGTGTACGAACTGCAGGCGCCCTACAACCCCAAGCTGAGTCAAGAGCGGTGTCGCGAGGCGCTCGACGCGGTGCTGCGCAAACGGGAAGTCCAGTACGCCGTCATCACCGGAGTGACGCTCGACCGCATGGCCGAGCGGCGCGCGCTGGACGAGCCTTTGGGCAGTATTGTCCGCGAGGACAGCCGCCTCTTCGCGATGGACGAAGTGCTCGCCCTGGCGATTGTGAACATCTACGGGACCATTGGCCTTTCGAACTTTGGCTACCTGGTGGAGGAGCGGCCCGGCTGCCTGGCGGCATTGGGAGGGCGGCCCGGCCGGGTGGATACTTTCCTCGACGACCTCATTGCAGCGATCGTGGCCGCGACGTGCGCACGGCTGGCGCACAACGTCGAGAGCTGAAGGGGCGGCGATGGGTTTGGCCGGAGGGTATCTCTCGACTTACCGCGGCTATACGTTGGATCCCTTCCAGCAAGAGGCGATTGCGTGCCTGCAGCGGGGCGAGTCGGTGCTGGTCTCCGCACCCACCGGCACCGGCAAGACGCTGATCGCCGATTATCTGACGGCCGAAGTGTACCGCCAAGGGGGCCAGGTGGTCTACACCGCGCCGATCAAGGCCTTGAGCAATCAAAAATTTAAAGAGTTTAAGGCGCTTTTAGGGGAGGAGAGTGTCGGCATCCTCACGGGCGACGTGGTGCAAAACCCCTCGGCGGCCGTGCTCATCATGACGACGGAGATCTTTCGCAATCTCCTGCTCACCGATCCGCAGCGGCTGGCCCACACGCGCTACGTGATCTTCGACGAGATTCACTACATCGACGATCCGACCCGGGGCAGTGTGTGGGAAGAGAGCCTCATCTTCATGCCCACCTGGATGCGCTTTCTGGGCCTTTCCGCAACCATCCCCAATGTGGACGAGCTCGCGCGCTGGATCTCCCAGATCCACGGGCGCGAAGTGCGCGTCGTCCAGCATCGCGAGCGGGCCGTCCCCCTGGAGCACCGCCTCTTCGAACGGAGCCTCGGAGTGTGCACTCGGCGCCAGCTGGAGAACCGGTATCGGCGCTACGCTGCTCGCTTCGGCACCACACAGACGGGGGCGATCGCCGCTACCTTCGAGCCGACCCGCCACATCGATCTCGTCCGCCACCTGGGACGGGAGCTCCTTCCGTGCCTCTTTTTCACGTTCTCCCGCCGCCGCTGTGAGAGCAACGCCCAGGAGCTGGCGGAGCACTTCTCCTATTTGGAGCCGGCGCGGCGGCACGAGGTGGAGGAGGTGGTGACGCGGACGCTCGCGCGCTACGACGGAGCGGGCGAGCGGAGCGTGCGGGCCATGGAACCCCTCCTCATGCAAGGGATCGCCTACCACCACGCCGGCATGCTCCCGGCGGCAAAGGATGTCGTCGAAGAGCTCTTTGAACGGCGCCTCATCTACGTGCTTTACTGCACGGAGACCTTTGCGGTCGGCCTCAACTTCCCGTGCCGCACCGTCTGCTTTGAGTCGCTCAACAAGTGGGACGGCAAGAACTTTCGCCCCCTGACCAACCGGGAGTACTTCCAGATGGCCGGGCGGGCGGGCCGGCGCGGGATCGACGAGCGGGGGTACGTGTACACCGCAGTCGACTTCAACTTCTTCCGGCCGGGCGAGATGCCTTCGATGAGGGAGGAAGACGTCGAGCCCCTCCAAAGCCGCTTCACGCTCTCGTACAACACCGTGTTGAATCTGGTGCGCATGTACGACGAAGCGGAGATCGAGTCGGTTCTCAGCCGCAACTTTGCCCGCTTTCAAGCCGACGAGGCCCGGCAGCGAATCGCAGCGGAGCGCACCGCGCTGGAAAAGGAGCAAAACGCGGTCCTCGGCGCGCTGCCTCCGGCCGAAGCGAACCAGCTTCTGGCCTATATAGAAAGGGCGCGCGCTTTGGATCAACTGTACGAGCGCATCAACAAGATGCAGCGGAGCGGCGACTTCCACGGGATCAAGGAGCTGCGGCGCCAGGCCAAAAGTCTCCGGCGTCACCTCGCGCGGCTGGAAAGACAGGGGATCGGCGAAAAGGCGCGCGCCCATCGCCGCCAGCTCGCCCAGTACCGGCGCATCTCGCAGCGCTTGGCTGCGCTGGCGGAGGAGCTGGCGCGGCTGCCGTCGCCCGACTCGTTTATGGAAGAGTTCCTGCAGAAGCGGTCGCTCCTGGAGGCGATGGACTACATTCGCGACGGCGAACTGACGGCGCGCGGCAGCTTCGCCGCGGAGATCAACGGCAGTGAACTGCTCATCACCGAGCTCTTTTTCGCCGGCGTCTTTCATGACTGGGGCGAGGACGAGATCAACGCGCTGGCGGCGTGCATTGATTACGAGCCGCGCCGGGGAGAAGAGCGCCCGCGCCACAATGCGTTCGACACGGCCGCGGTTCACAAAGCGGTGGCCTTCATTGCGCAGTTCGAACGGAGTTACTTGGGTTACTCGGAGCTGGAGTTCAACGATCACTTGGCCCCGGCGGCGCGCCTGTGGAGCGAAGGCGCTTCCTTTGCCGACGTGCTGGCCGTCGCGGGCGTCGACGAAGGCGACATCGTCTTCGCCTTCCGCCGGGCGATCGACGTGGTGCGCCAAGTGCGGCAAGCGGCGCGGCAAGACGAGTATATCGCGGCGAAACTGAGCCGCTGCATCGGCAAGATGGACCGGGACGAGGTCTCGATTCTCCTTTAGCCGGCCTTTTCGGAGCGCAAAGCGAGCGGACGTTTGCGGCGCGCGGGCAAGAGGCTGCAGGTTCACAATAAGATGTATAGAACTACTTACGTCTCAAATGCGCGCAGCAGTTCGGAAAGGAGCGTGAAGTCCTCGTCCGCCGCCGCACGATGGGCGGGCGCATTGGTCGAGCCGCATGCCGCCCCCGCCCCGGCGGCGAGGCGGACGGTGCATCGTGCCATGCGAGAGTTCTCCATCGCTGAGATCAAACAGCATTTGGCGTACGCGGGAGAACCGACGAAGCCCGGGTTCGATCTGGACGAACTGCGATGGCGGATGTATCAGTGGCGCAGGCTTGGACTCGTTTACTTCTCCGAACGACTGGATCGCCTGGTCGAAGAGGGGCGGCTGGCTGCGTGCTTTGCCGTCGGCCCCTCCCGTGCCGAGGGGCGTGAGGGCGGATTCGTGCCCGAGCCTTTCCCGGTGCTGGCCGAGGTGTACGAGGCGCTGGAGCGAAACTGCGTTTGGGATCGGGTCACCTTTCTTTCACGGCTGGCCCATTTCAAGCTGGCTCACGAGTCGGACCACACCCGCCGTACTTTTGCCGACCGGGACGACTACGGCTTGTACTGCGCGTTTATTGACCGCTTCTACGACACAGACCGCCCTTACCGGGGCAAGCGGCTTTACTGGATCCTGTTCGACGAGAAAGGAGTCGAGTTTTTCAGCGATGCCTTCAACCTCGACGCCGGGCACTTGGAGAAGTTCATGGCGCCGCCGCGGCGGAGCGGAAGAGGACCGAGGGACTTTTGGCGAAATTGAGTTCACTCCCGCGAAGCGGTAAACCGCTGCAGGTTGTCGTCGCGTCGACGAATCGCGCCAAAGTGGAGGCGGCCCGGCGGGTCTTCACCCGGTTTTGGCCCGACGCTGCGGTCACGGGCATCGACGTCGACTTACCAGCGGAGATTCCGCCCATGCCGATCGGGTGGCAAGTGAAGGCGGGGGCTCTCTATCGCGCCCGGGCGGCCAGCGCGACGGGCGCCGATTTCGGCGTCGGCGCGGAAGGCGGCGTCGAGTTTGTAGGCGATACGGCTTACCTTTACAACTGGGTGGCCGTTTGTCGCCGTGACGGGGTGGTGCGGGCCGCTCCGTCAGCGAAGCTGGAACTGCCGCCGGCGGTGGCCGAGGCGCTGCGGCGCGGCGCGGAGTTGGGCGAGCTGATGAAGGCGAAGACGGGCCGCGCCGACATCAATCACACGGACGGAGCCGTCGGCTACTACACCGGGGGGCTCATCTCGAGGCAGGCGTTCTTTGAAGGGTGCATGGCGTGCGCCCTCGCACCCTTCCTCTTTCCCGAGGAGTACGGACTGCCCCCCCTTGCCGCCGGCTCGGGGAGCGAGTGAATAGCGTGGAGCCTCCTCGCACAAAAGAGGAGTGGCGCGCCTGGGCCCGGAAGGCCCGCCGCGCGATTCCTGCCCGGGAAGAGAAGGCGCGCACGATTTGTACCCGGCTGCTCGCACTGGCGCCGCTGCAGACGAGCACGGCTGTCATGCTCTATGCCGCGATCGGCGAGGAGATTGACTTGCGGCCCGTGGCGGAGGCGCTCCTGGCCCGGGGGGTAACGGTGGCCTACCCGGTTGTCCTTGCCCGGGGGAAGGAGCTCGAAGCCCGCGCTGTGAACGAATTTTCAGAGCTTGTGCCCGGAGCCTTCGGCATTTTAGAGCCCGCAGCCGGCTGCCCCCCGGTACCCGCGCACACCCTGGACGCGGTGATCGTCCCCGGGCTCGCCTTTGATCGCGAGGGCTACCGCGTCGGTTACGGGGGCGGATACTACGATCGCTTCCTCCCCCGCCTTGGCCCCGGGGCCTGCGCAATTGGCGCGGTTTACAGTGCGCTCCTATGCCAGCGTTTGCCGCGGGAACCCCACGACGTGCCGGTCGACTGGATCGTCACCGAAGCGGAGGCTTTCGCGTGCCGGCCGGCGGCGCAACGGAACCTTCAACGCAGGCAGAGAGCCCGGCCCAATTAGGGGAGCGGCCCGGAAGGGGGAAGAGGATGGCACAGCGCGTGGACGAGCACCTCGTCGAGGTGGGACGAGAAGAGTTTGTAAACGCCTGGGGAAGGGGCCTTTGCATTCGCTGGCGCGCGTTGCGGTCCCATCCCGCTCCCCCCCGCCTGCAGCCAGACGCCGGCCGCGCCTTGGACGAGCGGCTCGATCTGGTGCGGGGGGTGGGGCCGAAGACGGCGGAAAGGCTCCGGCGCGAAGGGTACCGGCGGCTGGCTGAACTTTCCCGGCACCCCCGCTACGGGCGGGAAGCGACCCGCCTTTGGGCGGCCTTGGCCCAGCGGGACGTCTCCCGGCTGCTTGCCGCCGGGGCGCGCGACGTCGAGCTGCTGGGCATGTTCGGCCGCGACGAGGTCGCTGTGGTTGACATTGAGACCGCCGGGCTGTGGCAGGTTCTGCCGCTCTTTTTGGTGGGCTGCGCCTTTCGCTCCGACAGCGGTTGGGAGGTCCGGCAGTACTTCGCCCGCAGCTTCGACGAGGAGGCCGCCGTGCTGCACGAGGTGAGCCGGGAGCTGGCCGGGCGGTCGGTCTGCGTCACCTACAACGGGAAGGCCTTCGATGAACCTTTTGTGCGCGCCCGGCTGGCCCTCCACGGCCTCCCGCCGGTCCGGTTCCGCCTCCACGTCGACATGCTCCACGCTTGCCGGCGGTGGTACGGCTCCCTGCTGCCGGACTGCCGCCTCGCGACGGTCGGCGCTCACCTTTTCGCGCTGGAGCGCGAAGACGACATCCCGGGCGCCGCGGTCCCCGACACCTACTATCAATACGTGCGCGACGGGGACGACGCCCTCGTGGCGCCGCTTCTGCGCCACAACGCGCTGGACCTGTACGCGCTCGCCTGCCTCACCGAACTTGCCTGGGCGGCCCAGCCCGAGGAGAGGGACGCCGGGACCGGCGCGGCCTTGGGTCCGGGCTGGGCGGGGTGAGGGAGGGCCGTGGCTGACCACTACTACACTGCACGGCCCCGCTCGAAGTCGGCGGAGCGGACCATCGAGGCGACCCTGTGCGGCCTTTCCCTGCGGTTCATCACCGACGCCGGGGTCTTTTCAAAGGGGCACGTCGACCCGGGAACGCGCCTTTTAATCGAGGCGGCTCCGTTGCCCGATGCGGGCGCGGTGCTCGACTTGGGCTGCGGTTACGGCGCCATCGGGATCGCCGTCGCCAAGCTCCGCCCGGATCTGCGCGTCGTGATGGTCGACGTGAACGAGCGCGCCGTGTCCCTGGCCCGCCGGAACGCGGCGCTGAACGGGGTGGCCGGCGTCGACGTGCGGCTCTCCGACGGCTTTGCCGGGCTCGAGCCCGACCTGCGCTTTCAAGCGATCCTTACCAATCCTCCTTACCGGGCGGGAAAGGAACGGGTCTACGGGCTGGTCGCCGGCGCGAAGGAGCGCTTGGAGCCGGGCGGGCTCCTCGTCGTGGTGGGCCACAACAAACAGGGTGTGAAAAGTCTGAAGAAGCATATGCAGGTCGTGTTCGGCAACGCGGAAGACGTGGCGAAGGAAGGGGGGTATCGCGTGGTGGCTTCGCGGCGGCTGTGACGGCCGCGGCGATGGATAGGGCGCGCGGCCGTCCGCATATCTATACCTGGACGGCGCCGGAGCAGGGCGGAGCGCATCGCCCGGCCGGCGGGCGGACAGGAGTGACGACGGCCCATGCGCACCCCCATCTTCTGCGCGCTTCACCTGCGCACCCTCGTCCTTAGCTTCGCGATTCCCTTCCTTGCCGCCGCCTGGTGGTGGGCCCTGCCGCACTTGGTTGCGATGGCTCCGGTCACGGCGCAGACCCAAGCCGTCGCCGGGAAGGTGGTCGTCATCGACCCCGGACACGGCGGCGTCGATCCCGGTGCGGTGGGCCGCAGTGGGATCCTCGAAAAAGATGTCGTCCTCCAGGTCGCCCACGCGCTCGCGCCGCTCCTTCAGCGGGCCTCCGTGCACACCCTCTTGGTGCGCGAAGGCGACGAGCACCTCGCCGCGCCCGGCGCGCCCAGGACCAGCTCGCGCCAGCGGGCGGATCTGAGCGCCCGCGTCGACATGGCCAATCGCGCCGGGGCCGATCTGTACATCTCTTTGCACGCCAACAGCATGCCCAACAGCCGCTGGTCGGGCGCCCAGACCTTTTATTATCCCGGCAAGGACGACAGCAGGCGCCTGGCCGAGGCCATTCAGGCTCGCTTGGGCCAGGCCTTCCCTGAGAACAAAAGGCGAGCTCTGCCCGGCGAGTATTACGTGCTGCAGCACACCCGCATGCCCGCCGTGGTGGTGGAGATCGGATTTTTGTCCAACCCGGAAGAGGAGCGGCTGCTGGCCACCGCAGAGCATCAGCGCCGCATCGCAGCCGCGATCTTCTGGGGAATCGTCGATTACTTCACCCAGAGCGCCGAATCCGTCCGCGCAAGCCGGGCTCGCGTCGCGGCGGTCACGGCTCAGCCGGCCGGGGACGGGGCGCGCGCTCCCCTGGTCGCCGCGAGCGTGCCGGCGGACGGCGACACGTACTTGGCGTACTTTCTTGCGGAAAGCGATGGCGGCCTGGCCCTGAGGGCTGTTCCCACCCCCCTTCCGGAGCGCGCGGCGGGGCCCGTGGAGCGCATCGGTTTGGCCGTCGAGGCCTTGGCGAGTCCCCCGTCCGCCGCCGGCTCGCTTTATGCGCCCCTTCCTCCTTTTACGCGCGTCCTCGATGTATCTTTGGAAGACGGGCTCCTCCGCCTCGATCTCAGCCGCGAAGTGCGCACCCGCTTCGCGGGCGGCAGCCAAAGCGAGGCGCTCTTGGTGGAGAGCATCGTCCTCACGGCCGGTCAGTTCCCGGGGGTGCGCGAAGTGATGCTCACCATTGAGGGTCAGGTCGAAACGACTCTGGCGGGCCACGTCGACATCAGCCGCCCCTTCCGGATCGTGCAGACGCCCGCCGGGCCCTAACGTTTCGGACCTCCCCGTCCCCTTATACATTTTGGCACGGCAAGGCCGTCAAGGCGGGGGAGGATACCTTCCGCCCGCGGCGTAAGGAGCCTTTCAGCGGGCGGCATCTGCGCGCCGTTGCATGTTTATTCATGTGGTAGTATAATTTCAACATGCGTTCGTTGGGGGCCTGATCTGTGATCAAGGTGGGCATCGTCGGAACGTCGGGTTACGCGGGCTCGGAGCTCCTCCGGCTGCTGCAGGGCCATCCGGAGGCGGAAGTGGCCTACGTCGCCTCGACGAGCAAGGTGGGACAAAAGGTGTCGGAGGCGCTCCCGGGCTTTGCGGGCGTCGTCGACCTCGTCTTCGAACCGGTCGATCCCCAAGCGATGGCCAAGCGGTGCGACGTGGTCTTTACCGCGACGCCTCACGGCGTTGCGATGGGGCTCGCGCAAGAAATCTTGGCCGGCGGAGCGGTCCTGATCGACATCGGATCAGACTTTCGCTTTCCCGATCCGCAAATTTACGAAGCGTGGTACGGACAAGCCCACACCGCTCCGGAGCTCCTCCCGCGGGCGGTATACGGGCTGGTCGAACTGTTTCGGGAACAGATCCGCCGGGCCGACTTGATCGCGAACCCGGGCTGCTATCCCACTTCGGCCCTGCTCGCGCTGGCGCCGCTTGCCGCGACGGACCAAGTGGAGCTGGACCGGGTCGTCATCTGCTCGATGTCGGGCGTCTCCGGGGCGGGAGCGACGCCGAAGCCGATGTACCACTTTCCCGATTGCGTCGAGAATGTGCAGGCGTACGGGATGCCGCGCCACCGGCACACCCCCGAGATCGAGCAGGGCCTGGCGCGCCTTTTGGGACGGGCGGTGCCTCCCCTTTCATTCACGCCGCATCTGATTCCCATGAGCCGCGGCATCATGACCCACGTCAACGTTCAGGCAAAGGCGGCGCTCACCCAGGAGGATCTCGTCGCCCTGTACCGGGACTTTTACAAGGATGCGCCTTTCGTGCGCGTGCTGGGCGACCGGCTGCCCCAGACCAAGCTGGTCGCGGGGAGCAACTTTTGCGATCTGGCGCCCCGCTACGACGCGCGCACCGGCCGGGTGCTTGTCGCGAGCGTCGTCGACAACCTGGTGAAAGGGGCGGCCGGTCAAGCGATTCAGAATATGAACGTTCGCTTCGGCCTCGATGAGAAAATGGGGTTGTGGCATGCTCCTGTTTCTCCTTGAGCGGCGGGGGCAACTCCCTTATAATCGAAAAGGTGCCTAGGCCACGACCGAGTTCTCTCGATGCGAATCCCGCGAAGGAGTGGCACCACCCGTGAGCGAGTTACTCGAAATTCAAGAAGTGACCGGCGGCGTCACCGCGGCCGCGGGCTTCCGGGCGGCCGGTGTCGCAGCCGGGATCAAGCGTGAGCGGAAAGACCTGGCCCTTATTCTTTCGGACACCCCCTGCCAGGCGGCGGCCACCTTCACGACGAACCGCGTGCAAGCTGCGCCCTTGCAGGTGAGCCGGGAGCACTTGCAGCGAGGACCGGTGCGAGCGATCGTCTGCAACAGCGGCAACGCCAACGCCTGCAACGGTCCGCAAGGGCTGGCCGACGCGCGCCGGATGGCGGCGCTCGCTGCGCGCGCGGTGGGAGTGGAGCCCCATGAGGTGCTGGTCGCCTCGACGGGCGTGATCGGCGTCCCCTTGCCGATGGAGAAGATCGAAGCGGGCATACAAAAGGCAGCCCTCGCTTTGAGCGAGTCGGGGAGCGCTGCGGCGGCGGAAGCGATTATGACGACGGACACACGCCCCAAGGAGGCGGCCCTTTCGCTGCAGATCGGCGGCCGGAGCGTGAAAGTGGGCGGCATCGCGAAGGGGGCGGGCATGATCCATCCCAACATGGCCACCATGCTCGCCTTTATCACGACGGACGCCGCCGTCGAGAAAGCGTTTTTGCAGGCGAGTCTCAGGCAGGCGGTCGATCGCTCGTTTAACATGGTCTCGGTGGATGGGGACACGAGCACCAACGATATGGTCGTAGTGCTGGCCAACGGGCGCGCCGGCGGCGAGACCATCGAGGCGGGGTCCGCCGCGGCCGGGGCGTTTCAGGAGGCGCTGACGGCGCTGTGCATCCGCCTCGCGCGGATGATCGCCGCGGACGGGGAAGGGGCGACGAAGTTGATCGAGATCACCGCGCGCGGGGCTGCGACGCAGGAGGACGCCCGCCGTGTGGTGCGCGCGATCGCCACATCGCCCCTGGTTAAGACGGCGGTGTACGGGGAGGACGCGAACTGGGGGCGGATTCTTTGCGCCGCCGGCTATTCGGGCGCCGCCTTCGACCCCGATTGCGCGAGCGTCTTCCTGGGCGACCTTCCCGTCTATCGCGAGGGAAGCGGCCTTCCTTTCGACGAAACTCGGGCGAAAGAGATCCTGCGCGCCAAGGAAGTGCGCATCACGGTCGACTTGGGCGCCGGCGCAGAAGAGGCGACAGGGTGGACCTGCGATCTCACTTACGATTACATACGAATCAATGCGAGTTACCGGTCGTAGCGGGCCAGAGGAAAGGGGTTGCACGGGCATGGAGGGCGGTTTGGTCGAACGTGCCAATGTGTTGATCGAGGCGTTGCCGTACATCCGTAACTTTTTCGGCAAGACCTTCGTCATTAAGTACGGCGGGAACGCCATGGTGGACGAGGAGTTAAAGAAGGCGGTCATCCTCGACGTCATCCTGCTGAAATACGTCGGGCTGAATCCGGTTCTGGTCCACGGCGGCGGTCCCGAGATCGACAAGATGATGAACCGGCTGGGCAAAAAGCCCACCTTCGTCTCTGGCCTGCGGGTGACCGACGAGGAGACGATGGAGATCGCGCAGATGGTCTTGGTGGGCCTGATCAATCAGGAGATCGTCTCGCTCATCAACAAGTTCGGCGGGAAGTCCATCGGCCTGTCGGGTAAAGACGGCAACCTCATCATCGCCAAGCGGCGCAAGGGCATTGACCTGTCAGGCCCGACCCCCAAAGAGGTGGATTTGGGCTTCGTCGGCGAGGTGGAGGCGGTGAACACCGAGGTGATCCGCCTTCTCAGCGACGAGGGGTACATCCCCGTCGTCTCCTCGGTCGGTGTCGGCCTCGACGGCGAAAGCTACAACATTAACGCCGACTCGGTCGCCGGCCATTTGGCCGCTGCCCTGAAAGCGGACAAGTTGATCATGCTCACGGATGTGAAGGGGATCTTCGAAGACCCGAAGGATCCCAACACGCTCATCTCCACGCTCCAGATCGACCGGGCCCGGAAGATGATCGAAGAAGGAAGGATCGAGGGCGGCATGATCCCCAAGGTGGAAGCGTGCATCAAAGCTTTGGAGGCCGGCGTCGCCCGGACTCACATCATCGACGGGCGCCAGATGCACTCGCTTCTTTTGGAAGTGTTCACCGATCGCGGCATCGGCACGATGGTCGTCAGTTGAGAGCGGTTGTCGCCCGGCGCAAGGCCGCGCCCGCTTCAAAATCTAAGGGAGGTAGGAGCAGCCGTGGCCCAAAGTGCAGTGGACCAACAGGAGATCTTTGCCCTGAGCGACCGGCACGTGATGAACACGTACGGCCGCTTGCCCATCGCATTCGTCCGGGGGGCGGGAAGCCGCTTGTGGGACGCCTCCGGTCGTTCGTACCTGGATTTCGTGACCGGCCTTGCCGTGAACTCGCTGGGTCACGGGCATCCTCGGGTGAAGGCGGCGATTCAGGAGGCGGCCGAGACGCTGCTGCACACGTCGAACCTCTACTACAACCCGGCTCAAGCCCAGCTCGCGGCGCGCCTTTTCGAGCTGACCGGCTTTGAGCGGGCCTTTTTCGCCAACAGCGGCGCCGAGGCCAACGAGGCCGCGATCAAGCTGGCCCGCCGCTACCACTACAAGAAGTTGGGAAACAACCAGCGCTACGAGATCATTACGGCCTACAATTCCTTCCACGGGCGCACGCTGGCGACCGTCACGGCGACCGGCCAGAGCAAATACCAGGAAGGCTTTGAACCCCTGCCGCCGGGATTCCGCTACGTGCCCCTCAACGACGTCGAGGCTTTAACCCGGGCCGTCGGCCCCAACACCGCGGCCATCATGCTGGAGCCGATTCAAGGCGAGGGCGGGGTGAACCCGTGCACCGACGAGTACCTGCGCGCCGCCCGCGCCTTGTGTGATGAACACGGCATCCTGCTCATCTTCGACGAAGTGCAGACCGGCGTGGGACGGACCGGACGCTTCCTCGCGGCTGAACACTACGGGGTGAAGGCGGACATTTGCACCTTGGCCAAAGCGCTGGGCGGCGGCGTTCCCATCGGCGCGATGCTCGCCCGTGAAGAGGTGGCGCAAGGGTTCGAGCCGGGCAGCCACGCCTCCACCTTCGGCGGCAACTACTTGGCGAGCCGGGCGGCTCTCGCGGTGCTGGACGCGCTGACGGAAGACGGCGTGCTCGCGGCGGGGGCTCGGGCGGGAGAGCGACTGCGGACCGGGCTGGAAGAGCTGGCCGCCCGGCATCCCCGGGTTGCGCGCTCCGTGCGGGGCAAAGGACTCATGCTCGGCGTCGAGCTGGCCGCGGGCGGAAAGGAGATGGTGCGGCGCTGCCTGGAGAGGGGACTTTTGGTCAATGTCATCGCCGAGCGGGTGCTGCGGCTTTTGCCGCCCCTGACGGTGAGCGATGCCGAGATCGACGAAGCCCTGGCGGTGCTCGACGCCGTCTTTAGGGAGAGCGCGCCGTAGGGGAGGGCTTTGACGCACCGGACGGCGCCGCGGGCGTCGGTACTGCCAACGGGGGAGCGTGGAACATTTGCCTAAAGATCGTGCGTTGAAACGGGTGATGGTCATCGGCTCGGGCCCGATCGTCATCGGGCAGGCGGCCGAGTTCGACTACGCCGGGACGCAGGCGTGCAAAGCGCTGCGCGAGGAAGGCATTGAAGTGATTTTGGTCAACTCAAACCCGGCGACCATTATGACGGATACACACGTTGCCGACCGCGTCTACTTGGAGCCGCTCACCGCCGAGTTCGCCGCTAAAGTGATCGAGGCGGAGCGCCCGGACGGACTTTTGCCGACGCTGGGCGGGCAGACGGGCCTCAACTTGGCCGTTCAGCTATCGGAAGCGGGCGTGTTGGAGAAGTTCGGCGTCAGGCTCTTGGGGACGCCTTTGTCGGCGATTCAGATGGCTGAAGACCGGCAGCTGTTTAAGGAGGCCATGGCGGCCATCGGCGAGCCGGTGCCCCAAAGCACGATCGTCCGCTCCTTGGCAGAAGCGCGCGCCTTCGCGAACGAGGTGGGGTATCCTCTCATCGCCCGTCCCGCGTATACGCTCGGGGGAACGGGCGGCGGTTTCGTCGACAACGACGAGAAGCTGGAGGAGATCGTCGCTCGCGGCCTCAAAAGCAGTCCAGTCGGCCAGGTGTTGCTCGATCGCAGCGTCGCCGGCTGGAAAGAGATTGAATATGAAGTGATTCGCGACGCCGCCGACAACTGCATCACCGTCTGCAGCATGGAAAACGTCGACCCCATCGGGATCCACACCGGCGATTCGATCGTGGTCGCACCCAGCCAGACCCTCTCCGACGAGGAGCACCAGATGCTGCGGGGCGCGGCCTTTAAGATCATCCGCCACCTGGGGATCGAGGGCGGGTGCAACGTGCAGTTCGCGCTCCACCCGGAGAGCATGGAGTACTGCGTGATCGAGGTGAACCCCCGGGTAAGCCGTTCGTCGGCCCTGGCCTCGAAGGCGACGGGCTATCCCATCGCGCGGGTCGCGGCGAAGATCGCGATCGGTCTCACCTTGGACGAGATTGAAAACGCCGTGACGCGCAAGACAAAGGCCTGCTTCGAGCCAACGCTCGACTACTGCGTGGTGAAGTTCCCCCGCTGGCCCTTCGACAAATTCGTTACGGCCGACCGGGTCCTGGGAACGCAGATGAAAGCGACGGGCGAAGTGATGGCCATCGACCGCACCTTCGAAGGCGCCCTCCTCAAAGCGGTCCGCTCGCTGGAGATCGGGCTCACCTCCTTGCGGAGCAAAGGAGCCCAGGCGTGGAACCAGGAGGAAGCCCGCCGCCGCATGCGAATCGCCGACGACGAGCGCCTCTTCGCCGTCGCCGAGGCGTTGCGCCGCGACGTTCCGGTGGAAGAGATCTACGAGGCGACCAAAATCGACCGCTGGTTTTTGGAGAAGATCAAAGGGATCGTGCTGCTGGAGCGAAAGCTGGCTGCCCGCGCCGGCAAGCCTTGGGACGAGGAGACGACCGCTCTGGTGCGCGAGGCCAAGGAGAAGGGCTTCGCCGACGAGCACTTGGCGGAGCTTTTGGGGATGAGCCCTCTCCAGGTGCGCCGGGCGCGCCTTGAGGCGGGGATTCGCCCGGTGTACAAGACCGTCGACACGTGCGCGGCCGAATTCGAAGCGGCGACGCCTTACTTCTACTCGACCTATGGGGGCGAAGACGAGGCGGTCTGTTCCGACCGCCGGCGGGTGCTGGTGTTGGGTTCAGGTCCGATCCGCATCGGACAGGGCGTCGAGTTCGACTACTGCAGTGTGCATTCGGTGTGGGCCCTCAGGGAAGCGGGCGTCGAAGCGATCATCGTGAACAACAATCCAGAGACGGTGTCGACGGACTTCGACACGGCGGACCGCCTCTACTTCGAGCCTCTCACGCTGGAGGACGTTTTGAACGTCATCGATCGAGAAAAGCCGGAAGGCGTCGTGGTGCAGTTCGGCGGCCAGACCGCGATCAACTTGGCCGAGGCGTTAAGCGACGCGGGCGTCAAGATCTTGGGAACGCCGGTCGCTGCCATCGACTTGGCGGAGGACCGGGACAAGTTTGAGAACTTCCTCGACCGGTTGGGGATCCCCCAAAGCGAGGGCAAAGCCGTCACGTCCGTCGAGGAAGCCATCGGCGTGGCGCTCAAAATTGGCTTTCCCGTCGTCGTTCGCCCGTCGTACGTGCTGGGCGGCCGGGCGATGGAGATCGTCCACAATGAGAGCGAGCTGTTCGAGTATATGAAGTTCGCCGTCGCGGTGAGCCAAAAGCACCCGGTCCTCATCGACCGCTACCTCAGCGGGAAAGAGGTGGAGGTGGACGCGATCTGCGACGGCGAGCGGGTCGTCATCCCCGGCATCATGGAGCACGTGGAGCGAGCGGGGGTACACTCGGGAGATTCGACGGCGGTCTTCCCGCCCCAAAGTTTGAGCGCTTCCGAGCAGGAGACCATTATCGACTACACGCGCCGGATCGCCTTGGAGCTGGGCGTCGTCGGCCTGGTGAACATCCAGTTTGTGATTCACGAGGGACGGGTGTACGTCTTGGAGGTAAACCCGCGAGCCAGCCGGACGGTGCCCATCCTTTCGAAGGTGACCGGCGTGCCGATGGTGGATATTGCCACGCGGGTGATGTTGGGAGAGAGGCTGGCGCAGATGGGTTACCCGGACGGGCTGCTTCCGCCCCCGCCCTACGTTACGGTCAAGGCGCCGGTCTTCTCCTTTGAAAAGCTGGGAGCCGTCGACGTCTTCCTGGGACCGGAGATGAAGTCGACGGGGGAGATTTTAGGGATCGATGAGGATTATCCCCAAGCCCTCTACAAGGCGATCATTGCGTCGGGGGCGGTCATTCCGGAGGCGGGGTGCATCCTGGCGACGCTGGCCGACAAGGACAAAGAAGAGGGACGCCGCATCCTGGCCGAATTCCACGCCTTGGGCTACCGCTTCGCCGCCACGCCCGGTACCGCCCGGCTGCTGGAGTCGATGGGTATTCCCGTCCGTCTGGTGCACAAAATTGGTGAAGGACACCCCAGCGTGATCGATGCCATCCGCGGAGGCGAAGTCGACCTCCTGCTGAACACGCCGACGCGGGGGAAGACGCCGCAGCGCAACGGCTTCCAAATGCGCCGGGCGGCGGTCGAGTTCAAGGTGCCTTGCCTGACGTCCCTGGACACCGCCGCGGCGCTGCTCGCGGTCTTAAAGAGCGGACGGCGCCGGGAAAACTTGCAGGTGCGTTCGCTGAACGCTTACTTGGAGAGGGCCGGGCGCGGCACCTTAGACCGGCCGGTTTTCGTGCGGTAGCCCCCGCCGGGCCCCGCCGAGGACTTGACAGGGCCGCTGCCAGGTGTTACGATACTGCCATAATTTGAAACGCAAGGAAAGGCGATGACGAGGACGAGTAACGGCCGGAATGCGGAAGCGGAGCGAGCCGCCGACGGTGGGAGGGCGGACCGGCGCCGGCCGTGAACGCCCCCTCCGAGGCCGTGCGGCGAACGGTCGTTTGGCCTAGTAGCCGCCACCGGTTGCGGCTCCCGCCCGGGAGTCAGGGAACCGTTACCTTCCCGGTGCGACGAGGACGGTGCCCGTGTGTTTTGCGGGGCCTAGCCTACGTTGCGCCTTGAGGTCCAAAGGGAAGGGCCCTTTGGACGAACGTGGGTGGTACCGCGGGTCGAGCTCGCCCCATGGTTATGGGGCGTTTTTTGTTTCGGAAAGGAGCGCCGGGGACCGCCCGCTGCATATATAGTGGTACTTAGCGTCGAACCGATCGAGCAAAGCGTGTAAGCAACAACTTCAGCGGAACGTGGCGATGACGAGGACGAAGCCGGATGGACGGCCGCCTTCAGAGAGGAGCCCCGCAGGCTGAAAGGGCTCCGGCGGTACGACCGGCGTGCCCCCTTCCGATGCCGCCCGGGAAAGCGGAGCGAACCGGGACGGTCGGCCCCCCGTTACCGGGGCCAGCGCGGCGCTGGAACAGCGGAGTCGCCTGCGGGCGAGCCGCGTGCCGGCGGCCGCGCGATCGAGGTGACTGGCCGCCAGGCCAGTAATCAGAGTGGTACCGCGGGAGCTCCCGTCTCTGGCACGAGACGGGAGCTTTTTTCATGGTGAGGGTGAGCTGGGTATGGCAGATTGGCAAGGAATGTTTGCACGGCGAAGCGAGCGCATGAAGGCGTCGGACATTCGTGAGGCCTTCAAACTGGCAGAGCGCGGCGACATCATCTCCTTTGCCGGAGGGTTCCCGTCGCCCGAGAGCTTCCCCAAAGGCGAGGTGGCCGATATTGCCCGGCACGTGGCACAGGAGCTGGGGGATTCAAGCTTGCAGTACGGCCCCACGGAGGGGTTTTACCCGTTAAGAGAGCTGATCGCCGGCACGATGCGTGCCCGGGGCATCGCCTGCCGCCCGGAGGAGGTGTTAATCACCAACGGTTCGCAGCAGGCCCTCGATCTCATCGGCAAACTCTTCCTCGACCCGGGAGACGGCGTGATCGTGGAGAAACCTGCGTACGTAGGGGGGCTCAACGCCCTCAGCCCCTACGAACCCCGGTTCGTAGGGATTCCCTTGGACGATGACGGCATGTGCACCTCGCTGATCGACGCGCAGCTGGACGAGCGCCGGCGCCGGGGCCAGTTGGGGCGAGTGAAGGCGTGCTACACGGTGCCTAACTTTCACAACCCGGCGGGCGTCACCTTGAGCGCCCAGCGCCGCCGGGAGCTGCTGGCGGCCGCCGCCCGGCACGGGTTTTGCATCATCGAGGACGATCCTTACGGCGATCTCCGCTTCGAAGGGGCTCCGCTGGAGCCGATCAAAGCGCTGGACCGGGACGAGCGCGTTCTTTACCTGGGCAGCTTCTCCAAAGTGTTCTTGCCCGGCTTCCGCCTGGGCTACGTCGTCGGCCCCGAAGAGGTGATCAAGCGCCTGGCCATCGCCAAGCAAGGGGCTGATCTTTGCTCCAACTCTTTCGGTCAGCGGGTGATCCTCGAGGCGGTCCGGAGGGGACTGCTGGAGCCGCACCGGGAGCGCATCGTCGCGCTTTACCGTGCCAAGCGGGATCTGATGCTTGAGGCTCTCAGCAGGTATTTTCCGCCGGAGGTTACCTGGACGCGCCCGCAGGGGGGCTTCTTTATCTGGGTGACGCTGCCGGACGGGATGGACGCCAAACGACTCCTTCCCGAGGCGGTGGCCGAGGAGCGCGTCGCCTACGTTGCCGGAGGCGCTTTCTTCGTCGACGGTTCGGGCGCAAACACGATCCGCCTTGCTTACAGCCAAGCCAGCGACGCTGAGATCGTAGAGGGCATCAAGCGCCTCGGGCGGTTCTTGGCCTCTCGCCTTGCTGAGCGGCGAGCCCGCGGCTCTGTGACCGGGGGGATGGCGCAGGCCGCGAGCCAAGCCGCCCTCTCGGCCTCAAACGAGTAAGGCGCGGCGGCCCGGGGGCCGAAGCGGGACGGGAGAGGAAAAGGGGCCTGGAGGTCGAACAGGGTAGCGAGTGCACATTGAGGCAGGGAGCCGACGCACCTTGTACAACCTCAAGGTCTTTTCAGGCCGTGCCCACCCCGATTTCGCGCGCGAAGTTTGCGCTCACCTTGGAGTCCCGCTCGGCAACGCCGACATCTTTAAGTTCAGCAACGACAACACGTTCGTAAAGATCAATGAAAGCGTGCGCGAGGACGACGTCTTCGTCATTCAACCCTCGTGTTACCCGGTGAACGACGGCTTTATGGAGCTCGTCATCATGATCGACGCGCTCAAGCGAGCGTCGGTCCGCCGGTTGACGGCGGTTTTGCCTTATTTTCCTTACGCACGCTCGGACAAAAAGGATCAGCCTCGCATTCCGATCACGGCCCGGCTCATCGCCGATATCCTGGAGGTGGCGGGTGCCGATCGGATCTTGACGATGGACCTGCACGCCCCACAAATTCAGGGTTTTTTCCGGATTCCCGTCGATCATTTGACGGCGCTGCCGATCCTGGCTGAGCACTACCGGCAGCGGGGGTGGGATGACCTGGTGGTCGTCGCGCCCGACGCGGGGCGGGCGAAGATGGCTCGCCTCTACGCCGACTGGCTCCATGCACCCATGGCGATTCTGGACAAATGGCGCACGGGCAACGACGAGACGGCGGTCGTCGATCATTTGATCGGGGACGTGACGGACCGCCGCGCGCTGCTGGTGGACGACGAGGTGAGCTCGGGACGTTCATTGGCGGCCGCCGTCGGCCTGCTGCTGCGCCACGGCGCGCGGGAGGTGTACGCGGCCGTCACTCACGCCGTCTTGTCCGGGGACGCGACCAGGGTGCTCGCCGAGTCGGGCCTGCGGGAGCTGGTGGTCACCAACAGCTTGCCGATCGCTTACGGCAAAAGACATCCCATGGTTAAGGTCCTTTCGGTCGCACCGCTTTTTGCTGAGGCGATCTCCCGCATCCACACAGGAGGCTCGGTGAGCACGCTCTTTGAAGTGGCGAAGGAGCAGGGCACCTTTCGATCTTAGGGCGCGTCCCGCCGGGGGGCGCCCGAAACAAGGGGAGAGCGCAGCCAATGCGAGCCATCGTCATCCATGACGGCGCGAGGCGGACCGCCCAACTGGCGGAGGCGATCGCGGCCGGGCTCAACGAGGCAGCGATCAAAACGGAGTTGCACGTCGCCCAGGAGCGGCCGAGCGCGCCGCTTTCGGTCGCACCGTACGATCTGGTATGTGTGGGATCGTCGATCGTCAGCTTCTTCGGCGGCCGCATCAGCGATGCGATCGATGCCACGGTGCGCCAGTGTTCCCGGATGGAGGGGAAGACGGTGGCGGCGTTCGTCGCGCCGCGCCTGTTTGGCACGACCAAAGCGCTGCGCCGCCTGATGGAGGCTTTGGAGCGGCAGGGGGCCATTGTGCGGGACTTTAGCTCTCCCCGCAGTCGAGGTGAAGCGGCGGCCTTCGGGCGGCGCCTCGAGTCCCTGCTGCAGCAGCTGGAGTGAGTTGGGGCAAATCCCCTTGACAAGGGCTCTATTGCTTCGATATTCTTGAAGAAACAAAACCCGGGAGAGACGGTTCGCTTTAGCAGCTGCTGACCGCCGCTTTCCGGGAGAGAACGGTTATGATGAAGAGTAGTAGACAGCAAATCCGCACGGAAGAGAGCCGGCGGGTGGTGCAAGCCGGCGTCGGACGCTGTCGAACTCGCTTCTGAACTGCCCTGGTGAGAGCGCTCTCCTACGAGCGAGGGAGGCGGTGCGTAGCCTGGGCCGGGATGGGCGCCTTGGCGGTGATTTGTTCATGAGGCGTCCGCACACGTTACCGTGCAGCCCGCCGGTGCGGCCCCGCGCCGTTCCAGCGGGCGCCGAGGCCGTCGTCGCGAGGCGGCGGCGAAGTCGGGTGGTACCGCGAAGGTCACGTGTAACCTCTCGTCCCTGGCAATGTTTGATGGTTGGGTCCAGGGTGCGAGGGTTTTTTGTTATCCCAGAGAAGATTTAAAGGTCTCTAGGCGAACGGAGCCCGATAGGCTTGATCCGACGTACCCCAAAGACGGAGGGATCGATGCGATGGCGGCGATCGATATCGCGCGCGAGCGTGAACGGGGAGAAAGGCCCGCTCCCGTCCGCATGATGGCGGCGAAGGCGTTTGTCGAGTGCTTGCGCGCTGAGGGAGTCGAGGTGATCTTCGGCTACCCCGGCGGGGCTGTTCTGTATATTTACGATGCATTATATGACGCCGGCATTAAGCACGTGCTGGTCCGGCACGAGCAAGGCGCCGTCCACATGGCCGACGGGTACGCCCGCGCGAGCGGTCGCCCCGGCGTTTGCTTGGCCACGTCGGGGCCGGGCGCGACGAATTTGGTGACCGGGATCGCGACGGCCTGGATGGATTCCATCCCGCTGGTCGTCTTCACGGGCAACGTGTCGCGCGCGGCGATCGGCTCCGACGCATTCCAAGAGGCGGACATCACCGGGATCACCTTGCCCATCACCAAGCACAACTTTTTGGTCCGCCGCGCCGAAGAGCTGCCCCGGGTGATTCGCGAGGCGTTTCACATCGCCACCACCGGCCGCCCGGGTCCGGTGCTGGTCGACCTGCCCAAGGATGTGACGGCCGAGGAGATCCCCTTTGAGTATCCGCCGGCCATCTCCCTGCCGGGATACAAGCCCACCGTCAAGGGGCACATCAAGCAGATCCTGGAGGCGGCGCGCGCGATCGGCGCCGCAAAGCGCCCAGTCCTGTACGTCGGCGGCGGCGTGATTACCAGCGGGGCCCACAAAGAGGTGCGGGCTCTTGCCGAAAAGGCGAACCTGCCCACGACGATGACGCTGATGGGGCTCGGCGCGTTCCCGGGCGATCACCCGCTCTCCCTGGGGATGCTGGGCATGCACGGCACGGTGTATGCCAACTACGCGGTCGATCAGGCCGACCTGCTGATCGCGGTCGGCGCGCGCTTCGACGACCGCGTGACGGGGGACGTGAAGAAGTTCGCTCCCCATGCGAAAGTGATTCACATCGACATCGACCCGGCGGAGATCGGCAAGAACGTGCCCGCCGACATCCCCATCGTGGGCGACTGCAAGGCGGTCCTCGAGATTTTGGTGGAGAAGGTGCGCGAGAAGCGGGAAGACGAGTGGCTGGCGCAGATCGAAGCCTGGAAGCAGGAGTACCCGCTGTCCTACGAGGAGAAAGAAGGGGTGATCAGCCCGCAGCGGGTGATCGAAGAGATCTACCGCGTCACCGAGGGCGACGCGATCTGCACCGCGGACGTAGGGCAGCACCAGATGTGGCTCGCCCAGTACTACAAGTTTAAAGAGCCCCGGCGTCACATCTCCTCAGGCGGCCTGGGCACGATGGGCTTCGGGTTTCCAGCCGCTTTGGGCGCCGCGCTGGCCCGCCCCGATCTGCCGGTCTGGGCGATCACCGGTGACGGCGGCTTCCAGATGACGTCCCAGGAGCTGGCGACGGCGAAGACCTACAAGCTCCCGGTGAAGATCGCGATCATCAACAATTTCTACCTCGGGATGGTGCGTCAGTGGCAGGAGCTGCTCTACGAGCGGCGTTACTCGGCGTCCGACCTCCACGACAACCCCGACTTCGTCAAGCTGGCCGAGGCCTACGGAGTGCCGGCACTGCGCTGCACCAAGCCGGAGGAGCTGCGCCCGACCTTGGAAGAGGCGGCCCGCATCGAAGGACCGGTCCTGATCGACATCCACGTCGATGAAGAGGCCAACGTCTTTCCGATGATCCCGGCGGGCAAGAGCGTCGCGGATATGATTGGAAAGAAGGGGAGGCTGGGCACGTGAAGCACACGCTGGCCGTCTTGGTGGAGAATCGTCCCGGCGTTCTGGCCCGGGTGGCGGGCCTGTTCATGCGGCGCGGGTATAACATCGAGAGCATCGCAGTGGGCGAGACCGAGGTTCCGGGCATCTCGCGGATGACCATCGTGGTGGACGGTGATGCCCGCGAGGTTGAGCAGATCACCAAGAACGTGCACAAGCTGATCGAAGTGTTGAAGGTCTCGGATCTCACCCATGAGCCGATGGTCGATCGGGAGCTGGCTTTGATCAAGGTGACCGCCGATTCGAGTAACCGGTCCGAGATCTTGCAGATCGTCGATATCTTCCGGGCTAAGATTGTCGACGTCGCCGAGCGCTCGGTGATCGTCGAAGTGACCGGGGATGAGGGCAAAGTGGACGCGATGATCCGTCTGCTGCGCCCGCACGGGATTAAGGAACTGGTCCGCACCGGGAAGATCGCCATGACCCGCGGGGCGCACACCGAAGGGCGCGCCAAGGGGATCGCATCGGCCTGACCGGCTCGCGAGGCAGCGGCTTTTTCCGTGCGGCATTCGCCGGGCGCCCCTTCGAACCGCTTCGAAGGGGCCCCTTATTGTAGGGAGTAACCCGCCGGCGCGGGAGCGCTGGAGCGGGAGAAATGGAAAGGGAAAAAGGGGCGTATTCTCAAGTGGCAAAGATGTTCTACGACAGCGACGCAGATTTGGGCCTCCTGGCGGGGAAGAAGGTGGCGATTTTAGGTTACGGCAGCCAGGGACATGCCCATGCGCAGAACCTGCGCGACTCCGGGATCGACGTCATCGTCGCCAACCGTCCCGGCAGCGCGAACTACCGCCGTGCGAAGGCGGATGGTTTCGACCCTGTCTCCGTAGCCGAGGCTGCGGCCGCCGCGGACGTCATTGTAATGCTCCTGCCCGACCAGGTGCAGCCCAAGGTGTACGAAGAAGAGGTGCGCCCGGCTTTAACTGCGGGCAAGGCGCTCGTCTTCTCCCACGGCTTCAATATCCATTTTCACCAGATTGTGCCGCCCGAGGGGATCGACGTCTTTATGGTGGCGCCCAAAAGCCCCGGTCACCTCGTGCGCCGCATGTACGCCGAAGGGCGCGGCGTACCCGCGCTGATCGCGGTCCATCAGGACGCGAGCGGCAGAGCGAAGGAGTACGCCCTCGCGTACGCCAAGGGGATCGGCTGCACGCGGGCGGGGGTCATCGAGACCACCTTCCAGGAGGAGACGGAGACCGATCTGTTTGGCGAGCAGGTGGTCCTTTGCGGTGGACTGAGCGAGCTGATCAAAGCCGGCTTCGAGACGCTGGTCGAAGCGGGGTATCAGCCGGAGGCGGCTTACTTCGAGTGCGTGCACGAGCTGAAGTTGATCGTCGACCTGATCTATGAGGGCGGCATCAGCTTTATGCGCTACTCCATCTCCGACACCGCCGAGTACGGGGATCTCACCGTCGGAAAGCGGATCATCAACGATCAAGTGCGGGCGGAGATGAAGCGCGTCTTGGCCGACATTCAATCGGGCCGCTTCGCGAAAGAGTGGATCGTGGAGAACCAGGCCAACTTGCCTGTCTTCAAGGCGATGCGCCAGCGCGAGCAGGAGCACCTCATTGAAAAGGTGGGCAAAGAGCTGCGCAGCATGATGCCTTGGATCCAAGGGCCGGACGCGGCCAAGTAGGCGGAGGCAGCGGGATGGAGGCGGCTGCGTTGGGCAAAGCGGCAGGAGAGGTGGCCACCACCTTTGCCGGCGATCGTCTGCTGCGGCTCCCCGGGCCCAGCCCGGTGCCCGAGCGTGTGGTGCGGGCGATGGCCAGGCCGATGGTGGGTCACCGCAGCGCAGGGTTTCAAGCTCTGCTGCGCCGGGTGGTTGCCGGGCTGAAGCGCCTGTTTGAGACCGAAGAAGGCGATGTGCACGTCTTCGCCGGATCGGGGACGCTGGCGATGGAATCGGCGGTGGCGAACCTGCTGGAGCCGGGGGAGAGCTGTCTGGTCGCGACCGCAGGGAAGTTCGGCGAGCGCTGGGTCGAGATCGCCCAAGCCTTCGGCGTGAGGCCGATCGTGGTCGAATTTCCTTACGGAACGCGCATCGATCCCCGGACGGTAGCAGAAGCCCTCGACCGACACCCGGAGGCGCGCGTCCTGTTTGTCACCCAGAACGAATCGTCCACGGCGGTCTACAACGACGTGGAGGCGCTCGCCCGCGAGGCGCGCTCGCGCGGCCGCCTCATCGTCGTCGACGCGGTGAGCTCGCTGGGGGGCGCTCCGCTTTCGGTCGACGAGTGGGGGCTGGACGTCGTCGTCTCCGGTTCGCAAAAGTGCCTGATGCTCCCGCCGGGCCTCGCGTTTGCGGCGGTAGGGCCGCGGGCCAGGGAGTGGAGCCAGCGCCGCCGCGGCGCTCCTCGGTACTACGTGGATTGGCGCCGGTACAGCCGCTCCTTTCTTACGGGAGAGACGCCGTACACGCCGGCGGTCTCTCTCCTTTTCGGGCTCGAAGAGGCCTTGGCGATCATGGAAGAGGAAGGGAAAAAGGCGCGCCTGGCTCGCCACCGGCTCATGCGGGAGATGGTGAGGGCTGGGTTGAACGCGTTGGGCTTCACCCTCTTGGTCGATGAGGACGCGGCGTCGTGGACGGTGACCGCGGCGCGGTGGCCCGAGGGGGACGTGGAGGCGCTGCGCAAAGTGGTGCGTCAAGAGACAGGGGTTGTTCTCTCCGGCGGGCAAGGCAGCCTCGCCGGCCAGATCTTTCGCGTCGGTCACATGGGAGCGGCCACGCCGATGGACATGGTCGCCACGCTGAGCGCGATCGAGCTGGGCCTGACCCGGCTCGGCGCCGCGCCCCGTGCCGGGGCGGGCGCGGCGGCGGCAATGGAGGTGTGGCGTTCGTGGGCATGAAGGTGCTCATCGCGGACGCGATCGCCCCCGAGGGGGTGGAGCGGCTCACGTCCGCCGGCATCGAGGTCGTCGACGGGAGCGGATGGAGCCGCGAGGAGCTTATAGAACGGATCGGCCAGTTCGACGGCCTGATCGTGCGCAGTGCGACGCGCGTCGACGCCGCGCTCATTGCCGCCGCGACGCGCCTGCGGGTGGTGGGCCGGGCCGGTGTGGGCGTCGACAACATCGATGTCGAAGCGGCGACCAAGCGGGGAATTGTTGTCATCAACTCACCCGAGGGGAATACCGTCTCCACGGCCGAACACACGATTGCGATGATCGGCGCGCTGGCCCGCCGCATCCCCCAGGCCCACGCCGCGCTGGTGCGGGACGGGAAGTGGGAGCGAAGCCGCTTTACCGGTGTGCAGCTGGCCGGAAAAGTGTTAGGCGTCATTGGATTGGGGCGGGTGGGCAGCGAAGTGGCGCGCCGCGCCATGGCGTTGGAGATGCGCGTGATCGCCTACGATCCCTTCATCAGCGAGGAGCGGGCCAAGCGGCTGGGGGTCCAGCTCACCACGGTGGAGGAGATCTGCCGGCAGGCGGATTTCATCACCGTGCACACGCCGCTCACCCGGCAGACGGAGAACCTCATCGGCCAGGAGCAGTTCGCGCTGATGAAGCCGGGCGTCCACATCATCAATTGCGCCCGGGGGGGCATCATCGACGAAGAGGCCCTGTACAATGCCATTGTGGAAGGGAAGGTCGCCGGCGCTGCCCTGGACGTTTTCGTCGCGGAGCCTCCCCAGGGCAATCCCTTGCTGACGCTGGAACAGGTCATCGCGACGCCGCACTTGGGGGCGTCGACCCGGGAAGCGCAGGTGGGGGTGGCCGTCGACGTGGCTGAAGCCGTCGCCCGGGCGCTCTTTGGCCGGCCCGTGAAATACGCGGTGAACGCGCCGGCGCTGCGGGAAGAGGAGGGCGACGCACTCGGCACCTACGTCCAGCTGGCCGAGCGGGTGGGGCACTTTGTCACCCACGCTTTTGACGGCAACTTCAGCCGCCTGGAGATCCGCTACCGGGGAGAAGCGGCTCGCTTCGACGATGCGGCCCTCACCTCGGGGCTGCTCAAAGGAATGCTGGAGCCCATCTTGCACGATCAGGTGAACTACGTGAACGCCCGGGTGTTAGCGGAGGAGCGCGGCATCCGCATCGCCGTCACCAAGGAGAACGGGAGTCAACCGTCGGGTGGGTCGATCAGTGTCACGACGACCGGCGGGCCGCGCACTCGCTCCGTCACGGGGGCTGCGGACAATCGGGGGATCTTCATTACGGAGATCGACGGGTATCCGGTGAACATTTCGCCCCAGGGCCGGGTGCTCGTGGCTTACAACGTCGACAAGCCAGGGATCATCGGACGGGTGGGCACGCTTTTAGGCGACCACGGGGTGAACATTGCGTACATGCAAGTGGGGCGGAAAGAGGTCGGCTCCTACGCCGTCATGGTGCTGGGAATCGACGATCCCCTCGACAATCACGTCCTCGCCAAGCTGCAGGCGATGGAGGACCTGAAGGACGTCCGTTTGGTCGAGTGGTAACGACCGGCGAAAGAGGAGGGCTTTGGCGGTGAAGCGGATACGAATCTTTGACACGACGCTGCGGGATGGGGAGCAGACGCCCGGCATCAACTTGAATACGGAGGAGAAGCTGGAGATCGCGCGCCACCTCGCGCAGCTCAACGTGGACGTCATCGAGGCGGGGTTTCCCGTCGCCTCCCCGGGGGACTTCGAAGCGGTGCGCGCCGTTGCGCGCGAGGTCTCCGGTCCGATCATCGCCGCCCTGGCCCGGGCGCTCCCTCAGGACATCCAACGGGCTGCCGAGGCGGTCGAGCCGGCCGCCAAGCCGCGCATCCATACCTTCATTGCCACGTCCGAGATTCACATGAAGTACAAGCTGCGCAAGTCCCGGGACGAGGTGCTCAACTTGGCGGGCGAGGCCTGCCGGCTGGCGCGGCGCTACGTCGACGACGTCGAGTTTTCCGCTGAGGACGCGACGCGCAGCGATTGGGATTTCTTGTGCCAGGTCTTTAAGACGGCCATCGAGGCCGGGGCGACGACCATCAACATCCCCGATACCGTAGGTTACACCACTCCGGACGAGTTCGCCCGCCTGATCCGGTATGTGCGGGAGAACACCCCCGGGATTGAGAACGTGGTGATCAGTGTGCACTGCCACGACGACTTGGGCCTAGCCGTCGCCAACTCGCTGGCGGCGATCGGCGCCGGTGCGACGCAGGTGGAGTGCACGATCAACGGACTGGGCGAGCGGGCAGGCAACGCGGCGCTGGAAGAGATCGTGATGGCGCTGAAGACCCGCCAGGACCACTTCGGCGTCGAGGTGGGCATCGTCACGGAGCACATATACCGGACGAGCCGGATCGTGAGCACGTTGACGGGCGTTTCCGTGCAGCCCAACAAGGCCATCGTCGGGGAGAACGCCTTCGCCCACGAGTCGGGCATCCACCAGGACGGCGTGCTCAAAGAGCGCTCCACCTATGAAATTATGACGCCCGAGTCGATCGGATTGCCAAGGAGCCGCCTTGTTCTGGGTAAACATTCAGGCAGGCATGCGTTTCGCGAGCGGCTAAAAGAGATGGGGTACAGTCTCTCCGCCGAGGAGATCGAAAACGCGTACCAGCGGTTTATCGAGCTGTGCGACAAAAAGAAGCACGTAACGGATCGGGATATCCAGGCGATCGTCGAAGAAGGGATGGTGCAAGTCCCGGAGCTGTACAACTTGGAGTACCTGCACGTCACCTCGGGGAACACCGCCATCGCGACGGCGACAGTCCGCATCGCCCACGGCGACCGACTCTTTGAGGAGGCGGCTACGGGCGACGGGCCCGTCGACGCCGTCTACCGGGCCATCGACCGGGTGACGGGGTTGCAGATCGAACTGGAGAGTTACTCGCTCCAGGCGGTCACCGGGGGAAAAGACGCGCTGGGCGAAGTGGTCGTCCGCATTCGCGACAACGGCCGCCACTACACGGGGCGAGGGACGAGCACCGACGTGATCGAAGCCAGCGCCAGGGCGTACCTGCAAGCCATCAATCGCCTTCTGTACGATCGGCAGTCGGGCGCAGATCGGGGCGCCGGCGATCTGCGGCGGCAGAAGCTCGCCTTTTAGTTTTGCAGCCCCGGTTCGGGCAGTGACACGAGCAGCTTCCCTGCGGGGAGCGGAAGCCGAAAGGATGTGTATCGCGTGGCACGTTCCGTGCAAATTTACGACACCACCCTGCGGGACGGAACACAGGGCGAGGGAGTCTCCTTCTCGGTCGAAGACAAGCTCAAAATTTGCGAGCGCCTCGATCAGTTCGGCTTCGACTATATCGAGGGGGGCTACCCTGCATCGAACCCCAAAGATGCGGAGTTTTTCGCGCGCGTCAAGGAGTTGAAACTGCAGCGGGCGAAGGTGACCGCGTTCGGCATGACGCGGCGGGCGAACGTACCCGTAGAGGAAGACGAGACGATGCGCGCGATCATCGCCTCGGGCGTCTCCGTGGCCACCATCGTGGGCAAGTCGTGGGATTTCCACGTGACGGACGCGCTGCGCACGACCCTGGAAGAGAACCTGCGGATGATCGAGGAGAGCGTCGCCTACCTGCGCTTTCAAGGCCTCGAAGTGATTTACGACGCCGAACACTTCTTCGACGGGTACGCGGCCAATCCCGAATACGCGCTGGAGACGCTCCGGGCGGCGGCTCGCGGCGGAGCGTCGATTCTGGTCCTGTGTGACACGAACGGCGGGCGGCTTCCCCACGAGGTAAGCGAAGCGGTCGCCCGGGTTGTGCGGGAGTTTGACCGGCCGATCGGCATCCACACCCACAACGACAGCGGTCTCGCCGTGGCGAACGCGCTCGCCGCCGTTCAAGCGGGCGCCGTGCACGTGCAGGGGACCATCAACGGGTACGGAGAGCGCAGCGGCAACTGCGATTTGATTCAGGTGATCGGAAACCTGCAGCTCAAGATGGGGCGCCCCTGCGTGCCGGAGAGCAGCTTGCGGAATTTGACGGCGCTTTCCCGCTTTATCAGCGAGCTGGCGAACCTTCCGCCCGATCCGCGCCAGCCGTTCGTCGGCCAAAGCGTCTTCGCACATAAAGGCGGCATGCACGTCTCCGCACTGCTGCGCCACCCGGAGACTTATGAGCACATTCCGCCCGAGCTGGTGGGCAATCGCCGCCGCGTCTTGGTCTCGGAACTCTCCGGCGCCAGCAACATCATCTACAAAGCCAGGGAGTACAACGTCGAACTGAGCAAAGACTCGCCGGCGCTCAAGCGCGTGGTGAATGCCATCAAGCACCTGGAGCATCAGGGCTATCATTTTGAAGGGGCCGAAGCCAGCTTCGAGCTGATCCTTAAGAAGGAGCTGGGGCTTTACCGGCCGTTTTTCGAGCTGGTAGGATTGCGTCTTACCGTCGACAAGCGGGATCCGGACGATGAGCCCGTGGCGGAGGCGACCATCAAAGTGCGGGTGGGAGACCGGATCCTCCACACGGCGGCCGACGGCAACGGCCCGGTGAACGCGCTCGACTCGGCGCTGCGCAAGGCCCTCGTCACCGTCTACCCGGAGGTCGAGCGGATCCAGCTTACCGACTACAAGGTGCGCGTCCTCAATGAGCGCGCCGGCACCGCCGCCAAGGTGCGGGTGCTGATCACGTCGTCGGAGAACGGCGTGACGTGGGGGACGGTAGGTGTCTCGACCAATATCATCGAGGCCAGTTGGCAGGCCCTCGTGGACAGCATTGAGTACGGTTTGATGCGCATCAATGTGCAGTCGGAGATGGTCGAGGAGCCGGTGAGCCGTTCCGGTTGACGCTCCGCCCGTGAAGCGGGCCGGTCCGGGGGCTCATGCACCAGACTAAGCGCCAGAGGTGAACCCCCTTCAGATGCCCTCGTTCACGCCGATCGATGTCATCGACATCCTTATCGTGGCGTTCTTTCTCTACAAACTGATGATGTTAATCCGGGGGACGAGGGCAACCGCGGTCATCAAGGGGCTCGCCGTCCTTCTGGTCGCGAACGTCGTAAGCGGCATCGCCGGGCTGCGCACCGTCAACTGGATTTTGGAGCAGGGCACCACGGTCCTCCTCATCGCTTTGCCCGTCGTCTTTTACCCTGAGCTGCGGCGGGCCCTCGAACACCTGGGGCGAGGGCAGATCTTCTCCCGCCTGTCGGGCCTGGCCGGAGAAGAGGTGCGCCGGGTGGCCGACGTCGTGGCTCGCACGGCCCGGCTCCTTTCTGAGGGCTCCACCGGCGCCTTGATCGTCTTGGAGCGCGAGGTGGGGCTCGAAGAGTTCGTCGAAAGCGGGGTGCGCCTTGAGGCCGAGCTCAGCACGGAGCTGCTCCTCAACGTCTTCACGCCCAACACACCCCTGCACGACGGCGCGGTCATTCTGCGCGGCGACCGGGTGGTCGCCGCCGGATGCTTCTTACCTCTGACGGACAACCCGTACCTCAGTTCCAAGCTGGGCACTCGCCACCGAGCGGCTTTGGGCATTTCGGAGCAGTCCGATGCGATCGTGGTGGTGGTCTCGGAGGAGACGGGGACCATCTCTTTGGCCAAGGGGGGCCGGTTGGAGCGAGGGCTCGACGAGAATACTTTGCGGGAGCGCTTGCACCAGGAGCTGCAGGCGCCGCACCCTTTCACCTTCACGCGCAGGGAGGGGCTGTAGGCGATGTGGCGAAACCGGCTCTCCATCAATCATTTCTCCCTGCGGCTCGTGGCGCTGTCGCTGGCTGTGGTTTTGTGGTTTGTCGCCACCGAGCGGCCCCAAGGAAACATCGGCCTCGACCAGCGCCGGATCAGTGCTCCTCTCGCTTTGAGGAATGCCAGCGACGAGTACGAGGCCCACGCGATTCCCGAAAGCGTATACGTGACCGTCGAGGGTCCCCGTCTCCTGCTGCCTTTCCAGATCGCGGACGTCGAAGTGACGGTGGACCTGGGCGGCTTGGGGCCCGGTGTGCACACCCTGCCGGTCCAGGTGAAGCAGCCGACGGGGCTCTCTGTGAAGAGCGTCGAGCCGCGGGAGGTGCGCGTCAGTCTGGAAGAGCGCGCGCACCTGCGGCTGCCGGTCTCCGTTTCGATCGAAGGGGTTCCTCCCGGTCTGTCGGTGCACGTGCTGTCGGTGTCGCCGAGCGAAGTCGACGTTTATGGGGCGACGTCAGCGGTACAACGGGTGGCGCTCGTCAGCGCCCGGGCGCCCTACGGCGCGGCGACGGTGCGCGCCCCCGTAGTCGCCCTGGGGCACGACGGCCAGCCGGTGGAAGGCGTCCTGCTGGCACCGGCGCACGTTGAGGTAACCCTAAGAGAAATTGAAAACCCCGGGCGCGGCGCGGGGGGCGACGAGGAGTGACGAGGCCGGTGAGGACGCTGTTCGGTACCGATGGGGTGCGCGGGGTGGCTAACGCCGAGCTCACCCCGGAGCTTTGCCTCTACCTGGGACGGGCGGCAGGGGCCTATTTGACGGAAGGCAGGCGCCGGGCGGGGGAGCGAGCTCGGATCCTGGTGGGGTGCGACACGCGCCTTTCCAGTCCCATGCTCCGGGCCGCGCTCGTAGCCGGGGCGAACTCCGTCGGCGTTGACTGCACCGTCGCGGGCGTGATCCCTACTCCGGGGGTGGCGTACCTAACCCGCAGCCAAGGGTTTGACGCTGGCGTGATGATTTCGGCGTCGCACAATCCCATCGAAGATAACGGTGTCAAGTTTTTCTCCCGGGACGGGTACAAACTGTCGGACGACGAAGAGGCCGCGATCGAAGAGCACGTCCGCTCGTTGCAGGCGGGCCGGGATCTTTTGCCGCGCCCGACGGGCGTCGACGTGGGAGGGCAGGAAGAGCGCTTCGAGCTGCTCGACGAGTACGCACGCTTCCTGGCCGAGGCGGTGCCCGTCGATCTGACAGGGATGCGGCTGGTGGTCGATTGTGCCCACGGGGCCGCGGCGCCCTTAGCGCCGAAGCTTTTCCGACGGTTAGGCGCCGACGTGATCGCCCTGAACACGGAGCTGAGCGGCGCCAAGATCAATGTCGCGTGCGGCTCGACGCACCCTGAGGTAGCGCAGAAGGCGGTGGTGGAATGCGGGGCTCACGCGGGGCTCAGTTTCGACGGCGACGCTGACCGGGTCATCGCTGTCGATGAGACCGGGCAAATCGTAAGCGGCGATCACATATTGGCCGCGCTCGGCATCGACCTGCTCCGGCGGGGGGCGCTCCCCGGGCGGACGGTCGCGGCAACCCATTACAGCAACGGCGGGCTGCGCATTGCGCTGGAGGAGTGGGGAGGCCGCGTCCTGTTCACCCCGGCCGGCGACCGCTACGTACTCGAGGCGATGCGCCGCGAAGGGCTGCTTCTGGGCGGCGAGCAGTCGGGCCACATCATTTTGCTCGCGCACAACACCACCGGGGACGGCCTTTTGACGGCCCTGGCTCTCCTCGATGCGGCTCGCCGGCAGGGCGCGGCCCTCTCGGAGCTGCGGGCGCTCATGCAGCCGCTGCCCCAAGAATTGGTGAGCGTGCGTGTCCGCCAAAAGGAGGGCTGGCAGGAGCGGCAGCGCATTGCGCAGGCCGTGGAGAAGGCCCGGGAGCGCTTGGGTAAGGAGGGCCGCATCTTTGTGCGCGCATCGGGGACGGAACCGGTCATCCGGGTGATGGGCGAGGGACCTGATGCCGGCACGGTCGCGGAGGTCGTAGCGGCCGTCGCGCGGGCCATCGAAGAGGAGCTGGGCGTGTAGCGCGCGGGCGATCTGCGGCCCGCGCGGGGACGCCGGCCGGACCGAGGCGGGTGGCAAGGACGTTGCGAATCGTCACGGCGGAAGAGATGAGCGCGCTCGACGCCCAGGCGATCGAGGCGTATGGAATTCCCCCGGCAGCCTTGATGGAGCGGGCCGGAACGGCGGTGGCCGAGGTGGTCCAAAGGCTGGGACGGCGCACGCGGCCCACCGGCGCCTTACGTGTCCACATCCTGTGCGGCAAGGGGAACAACGGTGGCGACGGCCTGGTCGCCGCACGGGCGCTGGCCAACTGGGGAGCACGAGTGCGTGTCTACATCGTAGGCGGGCGGAAGGGCTTGCGCGAGGGGGCGGCGACGTTCCTGCGCTCGGTCGAGGCGATGCACGTCCCCGTGATCGACGTGGTGGACGAGGCGGAGGTGAGGAAGCTCGGCCTCGTCTTGCGCACGGCGGACGTTCTCGTCGACGCGATCTTGGGGGTGGGCGCTCAAGGCCCCTTGCGGCCCCTGGTCGCGCGGGTGACTGCGGCGATGAACGAAGCGGAACGACCGGTGGTCGCCGTCGACGTGCCGACGGGGGTCGACGCGTCGACGGGCCAGGTCGCGCAAGAGGCGGTGCGCGCTGCGGTGACGGTCACGTTTGGCCTGCCCAAAGTGGGGCACCTGGTCGATCCGGGACGCCGCTACACGGGGCAGCTCGAGGTGGCTGAGATCGGGTTTCCCCGGCCCCTTTTAAGCGACGACGCACCAGGATGTCGCGTGTGGGTGCGGGCCGAGGAAGCGGCCCGCATGCTGCGCGTCCGTCCGGTCGACGCCCACAAGGGCAGTTTCGGACGCGTGGTCGTCGTCGCCGGCTCTTTGGGCATGGCCGGCGCGGCCGTCTTAGCCGTGCGCGGCGCGCTCCGCTCGGGCGCAGGACTCGTCGCTTGGGCCGGTCCGCGGGAGCTGCTGCCCATCGTGCAAAGCGCCGCGCCCGAGGCGACGGCCATGCCCCTTCCCGGACCGGGTGACGTCTTCTCGGTGGAGGGCGCGGAGTACATCCTCGAGCGGCTGCGGCCAGGGGATGCGGTTGCGGTGGGGCCGGGCCTGGGCCGCTCTCCCTCCGCCGGCGCCGGGGTGCTGGCGCTGCTCGCGGGGGCGACGGTTCCCGTGGTGGTGGACGCCGACGGATTGAACGCCATGGCCGCCAAGCCGCAGGAGGCGCGGCGAGCCCTGGACCGCGCCCGGGAGCGGATCCTCACCCCGCACGCCAAGGAGGCCGCGCGCCTTTTGGGGGAGGGAAGCCGGGATGTGGCGGCGAACCGGCTCGAAGCGCTCAAGCGCCTTGTCGAAGCTTGGGGCGGCACGGTGCTCCTGAAGGGGAATCCGACGTTGATTGCGCAGGAGGGAGGCCGCACCGCCTTCAACGGGGCGGGCGACGTGACGCTGGCAACGGGCGGGACCGGCGACGTGCTGACGGGAGTGTGCGCCGGATTGCTCGCCCAGGGTTACCCGCCGTGGGAGGCGGCCGCGCTCGGCGCATACCTCCACGGCCTGGCGGGTGAGATCGCGGGGAAGCGGCTCAGCCAGTACGCCGCGACGGCAGCCGACGTCGCGGACGCGCTGCCGGCGGCCTTTGCGCGCCTTTGCCGTGTGCTGGCATCCTCGGGCGATCGACTCGACTAGGTGGGGAAGGGGACTCGGGCGTGCCACGCAGCCGACCAGAAATTTGCAGGCCCACGTGGATCGAGGTGGACCTTGGGGCGATCCGGGAGAACGCCCGGCGCCTTACCGCGCTGGCCGCGGCCAAGGGGCTGGGCCTGATCGGGGTGGTGAAGGCCGACGCCTATGGACACGGCGCGCTGCGCAGCGCGGCCGCGGTCTTGGCGGGCGGGGCGCAGTCCCTTGCGGTGGCGCTGGTGGAGGAGGGGGTGGCGCTGCGCGCCGGCGGCATCACGGCGCCGATTCTGGTCATGGGGGCGTACATCCCGGGTACCGCCGCAGTCTACGCAGAGCGCGATCTGGAGGTGACGGTGACGCACCCGCAGCAGGCCGAATCGCTCGCGCGGGAGGCGGCGGCGCTTGGCGCCGTCTTGCGGGTGCACATCAAAGTGGACACCGGGATGGGCCGCTTGGGCGTCCTTCCGGCCGACGCGCTCGCTTTGGCGCAGCGTATTGTTGAAGCCGGGACGTTGCGCTTGGTGGGCGTCTACTCCCACCTGGCGACGGCCGAGAGCCGGGACACGGCGTACGCCCGCCGGCAGCTGGCGACTTTTGAACAAGTGCTCGCCCGCCTTGCTCAGCACGGGATCCTTCCGGCCCAGCGCCACATTTTGAACAGTGCCGGGCTGCTGCAGCACGAGCCGGGGACGACCACCCACGCCCGGGTCGGCTTGGCCCTTTACGGCCTCTATCCCGCGGATTGGCTGCGGCCGCGCATTGCGCTGCAGCCTGCCATGCGCTTTCGCACGCGGGTCAGTTCGGTGAAGGACGTGCCCGCGGGAACCTACGTCAGCTACGGCGGCCGGTACTGCACGGCGCGCCCGACCCGGCTGGCCACGCTCCCTGTCGGCTACGCGGACGGCGTGCCGCGCCTGCTCAGTGGCCGGCTTTCCGTGCTCATCCGGGGGGAGCGGTTTCCCGTCGTGGGCTCAATCTGCATGGATCAGGCGATTGTGGACGTCGGAGATGCTCCCGTTGAGGCGGGCGACGACGTTATCTTGTGGGGCAGCCAGGAAGGGGCGACCATCTCACCCGACGAGTGGGCCGAAGCGATTGGGACGATCAATTACGAAATCGTCTCGGCCATTACGGCTCGAGTCCCACGGGTTTACGTCGACGCCTAGGCGGAGCGGGGCTACTTTTGTGAGCGATGGCGGTAGTGCAAGAAGCGGGCCAGCTCTGCCTGGTTGTTAACAGGGTAGAGAGAAGAGAGCTTGGCGCCCGCGCGCATTTGCGTGACGATGAGGTCGCGTTCATAGGGTGACAGCTGGGCGAGGGGCTCCACTCGCTCCTCGCGCCTTTGCCGCTCCTTCGCTTCGCGCAGGCGAGCTTTGACGCCGTCCAAGTTCAGACCCTGCGCGAGGAGCCGTTTGATTTCTAGCAAGAGGTCGACATCGTTGGGGGAGTAGAGGCGCTGGTTTCCTTTGGTCCGGTAGGGCGTCAGCAGGCCGACGCTTTCGTAGTAGCGGATCTGCCGCCCGCTAAGGCCGGTGAGCTTCTGGACGACGCCGATCGGGTAGACCGGCACATCGCGGTCGACCGTACTCATGGCGGGAAGCGCCCCCTGTGTAACCATCCTTGCCCACCTGCATGATACATGCTGCCGCGAAACGCTGTCAAGGGAGCGTCGGAGGCGGTGCGCTCTCGGCCCGCGAGGCGCAGTCTGAGCCCGTGAGGCGGAGTTTGACAGAGCGCGAGAGCCCACTTAGAATGGGGAATGAGCCTGTACCATGAAGGTTAGGTGAGGTTCTCCGTGTACCTCGCGTTGACCGGCCTCAGCCACAAGACGGCCCCTGTCTCGCTGCGGGAGCGCGTCGCGGTCGAGGAGAGCCGAGCCGGTCGCATCCTCCAAGAATTGAAGGCGCGAGGCGCCGCCGAGGCGGCCCTTTTATCGACCTGCAACCGTACGGAGCTGTTTGCCGTCGCCCCAACGCCGGAAGAGGCCCGTCGTGTGGTCGACGAGACCTTTCACGCGCTGGCGCGGACGGCCGGGGCGAGCGGCGCGGAGCTGGAGCCGTCGCTTTATCGCTTTCAGGACGGCGAAGCGGCGCGCCATCTTTTCTCCGTCGCGGCGGGCCTCGACTCGCTGGTCATCGGTGAGGTGCAGATTTTAGGTCAAGTGCGGCGCGCTCACGAAATCGCGCTGGACGCGGGCAGCGCCGGCCCGGTCATCTCGCAACTCTTCTCCAAGGGTGTTCACGTGGGCAAGCGCGTGCGACAACAGACGCGCATCTCTGAAGGCGCAGCTTCGATCAGTTACGCGGCGGTGGAGCTGGCGCGCAAGATTTTCGACACCCTGGCAGGCCGGAGGATCTTGATCGTCGGCGCGGGCAAGATGGGCGTCCTCGCTGCGAAGAACCTCAAGGGACAGGGCGCCCACTCCCTTTACGTGGCGAACCGGACTCGTGAGCGCGCGGACGAACTGGCGGCGAGAATCGGAGCGCAGACTGTCCCCTTTTCAACCATTGAATCGTTTTTGGCCGAGGTAGACATCGTCATTACGTCGACCGGCGCCCCCGAGCCCATCATCACCGCCGGCGCGGTCAGCGCCGCGATGCGCCGCCGCCGCGGCGAACCCCTCTTTTTGATCGACATCGCCGTCCCGCGCGACATCGATCCGCGTGTGCACGACATGGAAGGCGTCTTCCTCTACAATATCGACGATTTGAGCGCCGTGGTGCAGGCGAACCTGGCGGAGCGGGAGCAGTGCGTCGCCGAGGCTCGCCGCATCGTCGACCAGGAAGCGGCCCGGTTTTCCGCCTGGCTGCGGGAGCGCCTGGCGGTACCCGTCATCACGGCGCTGCGCCAAAAGGTGCGGGAGACGACCGACCAAGAGGTGGAGCGCTTTTTGCGCCGCCTGAGTCACTTGCCCGAGCGGGAGAAGGAGCAAGTGCGCGCCCTGGCCCGCGCGATCGCCGGCAAGATCTTGCACGAACCAACGATTCGGCTCAAGTCTTCGGTAATGGATGGGACGCACCACGAGACGTTCCGCACGGTGAGCGACTTGTTCGGCCTTGACCTTGGCGGAACGAGCCGGGGTGCCCGCACCGGGCTTGGGACGGGCGAGGGCGTCCCGTCGTAGTGGGGAGCCTCGCCCTTCACGCCTTCTTGACGGCAGCCAGCCTCCTGTTCGCCGTGGCCACCCTGCTGTATCTCGCGTACTTGCGCTGGCGCAAGAACGACACGGGCTTTTGGGCTTCGTTCTTTGCCTTGATGGGCTGGATCGCCCTCTCCGTCGGAGCCGTGGTGCGGGGCGCCTTGCTGGGCCAGATCCCCCTCGGCTCCTTCTCCGACAGCCTGCTCCTTTTGGTGTGGTTCCTCGCCAGCAGCTTTTTCGTTGTCGAGCAGCGCTTCGGCCTCAAAGCGGGCGGGGCCTTCGTCTTGCCGACGGTGACGGCAGGCGTGCTGTACGCGACCCTCACCCCGGCGGAAGTGAACATGCTCCTGCCGATTTTGCGCAGCCCTTGGGTGAGCTGGCACGTGGGGCTGGTCTTCGCGGGGTACGCTACGTTTGCGCTGGCCGCCGTGGCGGGCCTGCTCTATCTCCTCCAGGAGCGAGAGCTGAAGTCGAAGCGGCTCACCTTTATGCACTTTAGCCTGCCCTCACTAGGCGCTTTGGAACGTTTGGCCGTCTTACTGGTCGCGGTGGGGTTTCCGTGTCTCACTTTAGGGATTCTCACCGGCGCGCTCTGGTCTCGCCAGGTTTGGGGAAGTTATATCCCCTGGGATCCCAAGGTGGTCTGGACGCTGGCGACGTGGCTTTTCTACTGCGGCGCGCTGGTGGCCCGGCGGGTTTGGGGATGGCGCGGCAGGCGCATCGCCCTCTTTACGGTCGTCGGCTTTCTCGCGGTGATCGCCAACTATTTGGGGATCACCTGGCTGTGGCACGGAGTGCACCGGTTTTGAGCTTTGACGAGGCGGGAGGCATTGCGCGTATGGGAAGGACATTGCGCGTGGGGACGCGCCGCAGCCGGCTTGCCCTCGCGCAGACCCAGTGGGTGATCGATCGCTTGCGGGAACGAGCCGCCGGTGTGGATTTTCGCGTGGTGCCGATCTACACCGAAGGCGATCTGGACCGCACCACGCCGCTGCCCCAGATGGGCGGCCGCGGCGTCTTTGTCACCGCGGTCGAGCGGGCGCTGCTGGCCGGCGACGTCGACTTCGCAGTGCACAGCCTCAAGGACCTGCCTACCGCCGAGAATGCCCAGCTGACCATCGCGGCCGTCCCGGTCCGCGAGGATCCGCGGGATGCGCTGGTGAGCGCCGACGGACGCAGCCTTGATGAACTTCCCGCCGGCGCCACGGTGGCGACCGGCTCACTCCGGCGCCAGGCTCAGCTGGCTGCCCGCCGGCCCGACCTTCGCTTTGCGCCGATCCGGGGCAATGTGGAGACTCGGCGGCAGCGGGCGCTGGCAGGGGAGTTTGACGCGACGGTCTTGGCCATGGCCGGCCTGATCCGCGCCCAGCTTACCGCGGGCGCGCATCCCCTGCCCGTGGACGTCATGCTGCCGGCCGCCGGGCAGGGCGCTTTGGCGCTCCAGTGCCGCCGGGACGACTCCGAGGTGGCGGCGCTGCTGCGGCTGATCGACGAGCCCGACGCCCGGGCCGGCGCCTTTGCCGAGCGGGCGCTGCTGGGGCTGCTGCGGGGCGGCTGCCACGCCCCCGTCGGAGCCTACTGCCGCCGCGAGGGCTGCTCGCAGGAACCGTGGGTTCTCGAGGCGTGCGTCGCTCGGCCCGACGGCCAAGGGGCGGTGCGGGTCCGGGTGACGGGCCAGCGCCCTGACGATCTGGCTCCACAAGCCTACGCCCGGCTGTGGGAGGAACCTCTCGTCCGGGAGCTGTTGACGAAAGGAGAGTGAAAGCTTTTCGGCCCGCGACCTCTCCTTGCTGAAGGTGCCCGCTACCGCTGCTCGGGCTCGTCGGGCCTGCGGGCGGCGGAGGAGGGCACGTGGGTCCAGGAGCCGGTTTGAGCCTTCGGGGTCGATTTGACCACACTTTGCGCGATCCGCACCGTCAGCCAAGGGCGGGACAGCGCCCGGACGAGCGTTTCCGACATCCGCCCGTCGGCTCCCAAGTATTCGTCCGTAAACGGCAGACGTACGTAAGTGCGCCGCTGAAACTGGTCCGGCGGCGTCGGCACGGCACCACACCCTCCTTCTCTTTCGGTTTGCGGTTTCAAAATCCTTAAGAATTCGCGCCTCAAAATGTATGAACTGCAGCAACCCGGCGCTCACCCTACCCCGTTCCCGTTTTCACTCGTCGCGAGGGTATAACCCCTTGGCCGGCCGGTGAGGCTATGGGTGATCCGCGCGCGTTTGCGCCGAGCGGTCTTCGCGCGGGGCAAGGGGGATGCGCTTCGTGCGTGTTTTAATGCTCAGTTGGGAGTACCCGCCCAAGATTGTGGGCGGGTTGGGCCGCCATGTCACGGCTCTTTGCGACGCGTTTCGCATCTTAGGAGTCGATGTGACCCTCGTCGCGAACGTGAACGAGGGCGACGAGTACGAGGAGCGGGGCACCCTCCGGATTCGGCGCGTGCGGGAGCACGTGCCGGGGGCCCTTTCGTTTTGTGAAAGTGTTGCTCAAGCCAACACGCTCCTTCTTCAGGGGGTCCTGGCCGAGCTTGAGCGGGGCCGCTCCTTTGACATCGTCCACGCTCACGACTGGCTCACGGCTTACGCCGCCCGGGCGGTGAAGCACGGGCTCGGCATTCCTTTGGTCGCCACAGTGCATGCGACGGAGTGGGGGCGCAACGGAGGCCTCTATGACGACCGCCAGCGACACATCAGCGACGTCGAGTGGTGGCTCACTTTTGAGGCCTGGCGCGTCATCTGCTGCAGCGAAGCAATGCGCTCCGAATTGATCCGCATCTTTCAAGTTCCCGCAGACAAACTCCGCGTGATTCCCAACGGCGTGGCCGTCCCGCCCCAAAGGGAGTTGGACGGGCGCTGGGGCGCAATCGGGGATCCCTCCGGGAGCGGCGCGCCCGCGGGAGCGAAAGAGATTCTCTTTGTCGGTCGGCTCGTCTACGAAAAGGGCGTCGACTTGCTGTTAGAAGCGTTTCGCCGGGTGCTGCACGTGCACCCTGACGCCTTCTTGCACGTGGCCGGCGCCGGCCCTGAAGAAGGGGCGCTGCAAAGCCTCGCCTGGCGGCTGGGGATCGCGGGGCGGGTCCGCTTTCACGGTTATATCAGCGACGAAGCGCGCAATAGACTGTACCGCTCGGCGCGGGCCGCCGTGGTGCCCAGCCGCTACGAGCCCTTCGGCATCGTTGCGTTGGAGGCGATGGCCTTCGGCGCGCCGGTGGTCGCCGCTCGGACGGGCGGCCTGGCCGAAGTGGTCGAGGATCGGACGACCGGACTTCTTTTCGCCCCGGGGGACGTTGAGGGCTTGGCGGCTCGCCTTGTGGAGCTTCTCAGCGCGCCAGCCCTGGCCCAAAGCCTCGCTCGGCGGGCGCACGAGCGGGTGTTGGAGCGCTACGACTGGCGCCAGATCGCGCAGCGCACGCTCGCTGTCTACCGCGAGATTCTGGCCGAGCCGTCCGGCCGGCCCCGGCCGACGCCGTCCGATCGGGGTCTTGGGCGGTCCGCCGACGAGCAGGTCGAGGTGTACTATCAGCGACAAGGAGTGTAAGGCTCGTGAAGGCGGTCGTGATGGCCGGCGGCCAAGGGACCCGCCTGAGACCCTTGACAACCGACTGGCCCAAGCCTATGGTTCCCGTCGCCAATCGGCCCTTGATGGAGCACTTGATTCACCTGCTCAAAGAGCACGGCTTCAACGAGATCATCGTTACCACCTGTTTCCTGCCTGAGACCTTTGCCAGCATGCTCGGCGACGGCCGCCGCTTCGGCGTCTCGATTCGCTACACCTACGAGGAGCAGCCGCTGGGGACGGCGGGAGGAGTGCGGCAGGTTCTGGGGGAGCTGGACGGAACCTTCCTCGTGATCAGCGGCGACTGCCTCACCGATTTTGACCTTTCAGCAGCCGTCGCCTGGCACCGGGCGCGCCGGGCCGACGCGACCTTGATCGTCACCGAAGTGACCGATCCGACCCCCTACGGCATCGTCGCCTGCGCCGGCGACGGTCGCGTCGAGCGCTTTTTGGAGAAGCCCCGGCCCGAAGAGGTGTTCACCAGCACGGTGAACGCGGGAATTTACATTCTCGAACCTCACGCCCTGGCCCAGGTGCCGGAAGGCGTGCCCTACGATTTCAGCCGGAACCTCTTTCCCCACCTCCTTGCACGCGGGGATCGCCTTTTCGGTTACCGGGCGGAGGGGTACTGGTCCGACATTGGCAGCTGTGCGCACTACATCCGGGCGCAGTGGGACGTGCTCAGCGGAAAGGTGAAGCTCCCCTCCCTCTCTCAAGAGAAGGGAGGCATATGGATTGATCCGGGAGCCCGGGTGGACCCGCGGGCGCTCCTGGTACCTCCCGTGATGGTGGGGGCACGCGCCGTCGTCGCGGCCGGCGCCCGGGTGGGTCCCAGTGCGGTCCTCGGGCCGGGGAGCCGCGTTCATCCTGGAGCGCACGTCGAGCGCTCTGTCGTGTGGGAGGGCGTCGTGATTGAAAGGGGCGCCAGGGTGGTGGGCGCCGCCGTCGGCCGCGGGGCGATTGTCAGCGAACGGGCGCACGTCGGCGAGGGGGCTGCGGTGGCTCACCGCAGCCTGATCGAGGCGGGCGCGGTGGTGGGCGGGGCGCTCTCGTGAAGGCGCCCCGCCTTCGCTGCTTCTAGCTCCAAGCCGAGGCGAACGCGCCGAAACGGGCGCCCGCGGGGACGGGACCTTCCGGAGCGCACGGTCCATCCAAAAAGACCCGGTAATCGACGTAGGGCAGGAGGTTGTCGCATCCTTCCCACTCGGCCAGGAGCTGTTCATCGAGGCGGCCTTCCGCCAGCTGGTTCGCCAACGTGAAAAAGCGGTGCAGGTGCCGGTGGGTGCGCTCGACGGCGTACTCGACGACGGTGCCCGCCCGCATGATAAACGCCCAGTCGGAGCTTTGCGCAAGGAAAAGTTCGCGAGCTGCTTGGTTCAGCGCTCGCTCCGTTAAAGGGTCGGCGCCCTGCGCGTAGGTTTGGGCCAGCTGCTCCATGCGGCGGGCTGCTGCGTGCAGGTGGCGGTAGATCCAGTCGTTCGGGCCGCTCAGCCACACCTCGGAGTACCCCTTTTCGCCCCAGGAGGAGTGGGCGAGGCGGACCACTTGATTGGTCGGGTACTGTTCGAGGTACGCGCCGGGCGTGATGGCAGCGAGCGCAGGGTTTGCCGCGATGAGGCGCATCACGTGATCGATGAAGACGGGGCCTTCGTACCACCAATGGCCGAAGAGTTCGGCGTCGTAAGGAGCGACGACGACCGGCGTACGGTCCATGTGGGCGGCCAGGTAGCGCAGTTGGTGCTCCCGGTTGAAGACGAAGTTCGCGGCGTGGACCCGCGCTTTGTGCTCGGCCCGCTCGGGATCGTACAACTCTTTGTCGGACCCTTTGCCGGTGATCCGGTAGTACTTGAGCCCGGTGTCGGCTCGCACGTTCCACGGCAAGAAGGGGGCCACTTCCTCCCAGGGGAGATCGTGGCCGGCGTCCCGGTAAAACTCCCGGTAATCGTAATCTCCCGGATACCCTTCATCCGCGCTCCACACTTGGCGGGAGCTTTCCACGTCGCGGCCGAAGACAGCCAGTCCGGCCGGCGTGTAAACGGGGGCGAACACGGCGTAGCGGGGGCGGGGGACTCCGTGGGTCACCCCGTGCGTTTCGGCGATCGTGTAGATGACGCCTTCGTCCGTGAGCAGGCGGTCGTGACCGGGATGGTAACCGCACTCCGGCAGCCAAAAGCCCCGGGGAACCGCCCCGAACAGCGCCACGTGATGCTGAATTCCCGCCCTCACCTGGGCCCGGGCCGCCGAGCGGACCGGCTCCATCAGCGGAAGGTACCCGTGCGTCGCCGCGGTCGCGATCACCTCGAGGCCGTGGGGCACAAGGGCGCGCAGCGCTGCGACGAGATCGCGGCGGTAGGTGACGATAAAGTCGTGCCGGGCCTGTTCGAAGCGGTCCCGATACCACCTGGCCAGGCGGTGCAGCGGGCTTTTCGCGCCGTATTTCGCCATCTCCTGGTGCGCGAGGGCGATGGTGCGGTCCAAGTGATCGATGTAGCGCGCCTGGAGGAGCGGATCGGCCAGCATCGACGAAAGCGTCGGTGACAGCGAGAGGGTGAGAGCGAAGGGGACTCCGTCGCGCACCCACCCGTTCATGACGTTGAGGAGGGGCAGGTACGTCTCCGTGATGGCTTCAAAAAGCCACAGCTCCTCCAGTTGGTGCGCCCGCTCGGGATGGCGGACAAAGGGCAGGTGTGCGTGGAGAACCAGCGCTACGTAGCCTGCGCTCGGTGCGGCAGGGCGCGGGGCGGTCATACGCGGACATCTCCTTGCACCTGGAATACCGAGTGCGAGCTGGGTGCATCCCAAAGCGACCAGGCCCGCTCGACGCCGTAAGCCGAGCGGGGCGAGGAGGCGCCGCCCCAAGAGTGCACCCACCGGTTTAAGCCCCGCAGTGTGAGCCACGCTTCGTCTTCTAGGGGCGACGGGCCGGCGGGGGGCGTCTCCACGATGGAGCTGTCGTAGGCCCCGGCGGCACAGATCAGGCGGGCCACGTAGCGGCAGCCGGCGTACGGAACGTGCAGGTACCGGCTGCCCCGAGGGCCGACGGGCCACGCGGCGATCCACTCCCGGCGAGCTCCCGCGTCGTCCGTGGCGTACAGTTCCAGGCGGCACGGCTCTTCGCCTTCGGCCTCCCAAAACGCGAAGAGGCAGTAAGGGTCGCGCACGAGCAGCGTGAGCCCCGCGCCGTAACGCTGGGGCAAAGGCGCGCGCGGGGGATGGCTGGGGTGCGTAAGGAAGCGCCCGGCGTCCGCCGCATCGCTGAGCGGTCGCGGGATCGGCGCATCGGTCATGGGCGATCGACTCCCAACTCGGATCATGCGGACGGGGGTTAGGCTTTCCGGGCTTCCAAGAGAGTATTCTGAGCGCCAGGGGAGGATACTTAGCGCGAAGCCATGCGGCGGGAGGGCTCTCGGTTGCCTCGCGACCTTGTTTTGGGAAACGGCCGGATGCTGGTCAACTTCGACGCCAAGTTGAACATGCGGGATCTCTACTACCCGCGGGTGGGCCTTTTCAATCACATCATGGGCCACCGCAACGCGCTGGGCGTGTGGATCGACGGTCTGTTCCACTGGTTGCACGCAGAGGGGTGGGAGCGCAGCATCGATTACGAGAACGAGACGCTCGTCTCCCGGGTGCGGGCCCTTCACCGCGGCCTCGAGGTGGAACTCGAGATCCGGGACGCCGTCCATCACCTGGAGGATGTCTATCTGAAGCAAGTCTTCGTCAGAAATCTGGCCGACCGCGAGCGGGAGATCCGCCTCTTTTTCAGCCACGACTTTTGCATCGACGAAAGCGACATCGGTGACACCACCCTGTACGATCCGGCGACCGACGCGATCATTCACTACAAGCGCGAGACCACCTTCTTGATCAGCGGCACAGTGAGCGGGGTGGGGCCCGACCACGGCATCTTCCAGTACGCCAACGGGACGAAGCGGTTTGCCGGCGCCGAAGGGACGTGGCGCGACGCCGAGGACGGCTGGCTCGAGGGGAATCCCATCGCGCAAGGTTCGGTCGATTCGACCATCAGCTTCCGCATGGTCTTGGAGGCGAAAGAGCGAGCCCGCCTCGATTACTGGATCGCGGCCGGAGGCGACTTCGAGGAGGTGCGCCGCGTGCACCGCTTCGTCCGGCGCGAAGGCGTGAGCCAGCTCATCGACCAGGTGGCCAAGTATTGGCGGGCGTGGGTGAACCAGAGGAAGTGGGACTTCAAAGACCTGAGCGAGCCCGTACAGCGGCTGTTTCGGCGCAGTTTGCTGGTGGTGCGCACGCAGATTGATAACGGCGGCGCGATTTTGGCCGCCAACGACACCGACATTCTACAGTTCAACCGCGACCACTACAGCTACGTCTGGCCCCGCGACGGGGCGCTGGTCGCTTACGCCCTTGACCGGGCCGGTTATACGGGGCTAACGCAAGCCTTCTTTCGCTTCTGCCGCCGGGGGCTGGCCCGCGGGGGATACCTGTGGCACAAATACCACCCCGACGGGTCGGTGGGCTCCAGCTGGCACCCGTGGGTTTGGGAGGGCCGGCCGCAGCTGCCGATTCAGGAGGACGAGACAGCCCTCGTCCTGTGGGCGCTGTGGCACCACTACACCCGAAGCGGCGACCTCGAGTTTGTGCAGGAGCTGTATGTGCCGCTGGTGCGGGCGGCCGCCGATTTTATGTGTAATTACCGCGACCGGGCGACCGGCCTGCCGCTGGAGAGCTACGATCTGTGGGAGGAGCGGCGCGGGGTGTTCACGTTCACGGCCTCGGCCGTCTGGGCCGGGTTGGTAGCCGCCTCCCGCTTTGCCTCCCTCTTTGGCGACGACGTCCGTGCCCGCAAGTACACGGCCGTCGCGGCCGAGGTGCGCGACGGGATTTTGACCTACCTTTACGACCCCGACGAGGAGCGTTTTGCGCGCGGCCTCACGTACAGCGAGAGGGGGGTCGTGCGGGATATGACGATTGAAAGCAGCGTGTACGGCCTTTTCGCCTTCGGGGTTTTGCCGGCGGACGACCCGCGGGTCGTGCGCACTATGGAGGCGGTTGAAAGGGGCCTTTGGGCGCGCGACGGCATCGGCGGGGTGGCACGGTACGAAGGCGATTACTACTTTAACCGCGGGCTCCCCGGCATTGTGGGCAACCCCTGGATCATCTGCACTCTTTGGCTTTGCGAATGGTACATCGCTACGGCGAAGCGGATGGAGGACCTCGACCGCGCGAAAGCGCTGCTGGAGTGGGTGACCCAGCGAGCCTTGCCCAGCGGCATTCTGCCGGAGCAGGTGCATCCCCTCACGGGTGAGCCCTTGTCTGTCGCCCCCCTCACGTGGTCCCACAGCACCTTTGTCCTCACAGTCCTGAAGTACCTCGAAGCCGTTGAGGAGTTTGAAGCGCGCCGGCAGCTGGCGGCAACCTGGCACGCTGCAGCCGAATGAGCGCCGGCGGGGAGGGAAGGACGTGCGCTTCGGTCCGTACCGCATCGTCGCGGACTACCACACGCACACGCGCTACAGCCACGGCGAGAGCACGGTTCTGGAGAATGTGCGGGCTGCGCGGGAGAAGGGGCTGCGCCGCGTCGCGATCAGCGATCACGGTCCGGGCAGCCTCTTTGGAGTGGGTGTGGAGTCCCTTGCCACCTTTGACGCGATTCGAAAGGAGGTGGAAGAGGCGCAACAGTTGTATCCTGACGTAGAGGTCTTGCTCGGCGTCGAGGCGAACGTGCTCTCCGTTGACGGACGTTTGGACATCCCGTTGGAGATGCAGTCGCAATTCGACGTGGTCCTAGTAGGGCTTCATCCGCTGGTGCGGTGGGAGCCGCTGCGGGACGGCGCAGCGTTGATCTGGCGCAACGTGATGGGCGCTCGCTGCAAAGCGCGGGCGGATGAGGCGCGATGGTTGAACACGCAGGCCCTCGTCAACGCGGTGCTCAAAAATCGCGTCCACGCCGTGACGCACCCGGGCTACCGGCTTCCCATCGACACTGCTTTGCTGGCCCAGGCGTGTGCCCGCGCCGGTTGTGCTTTGGAGATCAACGCGTCGCACCCCCACACCACGGAAGCGTATATCCGGATCGCGAAAGAGCACGGGGCGCGGTTCATCCTGGGCAGCGATGCCCACTCGGCTCGCCGCGTCGGTGATTTGGGCCGGGCGGCCGCGCTGGCCCGCCGCGCCGGCCTGAGGGCGGCCGACATCGTCAACGTGGAGCCGCTCACCCAGGAATAAAGGTCGTGAGATTTGGTGGGCGCAGGCCAATTTCTAATTATCACGGGCCTTTCCGGGGCGGGAAAGTCCGAGGCAGTCCGCTGCTTCGAAGATCTGGGCTTCTTCTGCGTCGACAACCTGCCGCCGGTGCTTATCCCCAAGTTCGCGGAGCTGTGCCTGCAGCTGGGAGGGCGGGAGAACCGGATCGCCCTCGTCTCCGATGTGCGCGGCGGCCGCTTCTTCGACTCTTTGGAAGACGCTTTGGCCGAACTGGAGCGGGCGGGTTTCGCGTACGAGATCCTCTTCCTTGAAGCCTCCGACGCGGTGCTGGTGCGCCGCTACAAACAGACGCGCCGGCGCCACCCTCTAGCGCCCGACGGGGCCATCTTGGAGGCGATCGCCCTCGAACGGCGGCGGCTGGAGGGGATCCGCGGGCGTGCCCACCGAATCTTGGACACCAGCGCGCTAAGCCCGCGCCAGCTGAAAGCGGAGATCGAAGCGTACTACGGCGGCGGGTCCGCCATCCAGAAGATGGCGATCACCGTGGCCTCGTTCGGCTTCAAGTACGGTATTCCCCTCGACGCGGATCTGGTCTTCGATGTGCGCTTCCTGCCCAACCCGCATTACGTTGAGTCGCTGCAGCCCCATTCGGGGATGGAACCGGCCGTGGCGGAGTACGTTTTTAAGTGGCCGGTGGCTGCCCAGTTCCTCGAGAAGCTGCTCGATTTCCTCACCTTTTTGCTGCCCCAGTTCATAAATGAAGGGAAGGCTCACTTGGTCATCGCGGTGGGCTGCACGGGCGGAAAGCATCGCTCCGTCGCGGTGGCCGAGCGCGTCGGGGCGCACTTGCGGGAGCTGGGGTACCGGGTCGGAATTGACCATCGCGACCTGCACCGGGCGGCAGGCGAGCCGACGTCGATCGCATAAGTCGCCGAGGAGGGAGGCGGCCAAGGTGGGTTCCCGCCTGAAATGGCTGTATCCGGGGATGCGGGTGAAGCGGTGGCTGCTTGTAATGGCCGCCGGGGTGATCTGCGTCGGCGTGGGCACCAACCTGGCCGCCGGCGTGGAGCTTTTCGCTTTGCTGCAACAGTGGTTCGTCCGCCCCATTGCCCGGTTGGTCGGCACCCTGCCTCAACAAGCGACGCTGCCGCTGGGTGCGCTCACCTTTGGGCTGGGCTTGGTGCTGATCGCCGTCGGCTACCGGCAGACGATCCGTTCGCTGGTGGCCGTGATCATGCCGGGGGAGACGGATAAGTTGCCCGACCTGGTCTTCGAACGACGGTACCTGCGGCGGGGACCGCGTATCGTGGCGATCGGCGGCGGGACCGGCCTTTCCACACTACTGCGCGGGCTTAAGGCGTACACCAGCAACATCACGGCGATTGTCACCACGGCCGACGACGGGGGCAGTTCCGGGCGGCTCCGCTCGGAGCTGGGCATCCCGGCGCCGGGGGACATTCGCAACACCCTGGTCGCGCTGGCTGACACCGAACCGCTGATGGAGCGCCTCTTTCAGTACCGGTTCGAGGAGGGCCACGGGCTGAAAGGACACAGCTTCGGGAACCTTTTCATCGCCGCGATGACCGAGGTGACCGGTGATTTCGAACGGGCGATTCGGGAGTCGAGCAAGGTCCTTGCCATCCGGGGGCGGGTTCTGCCCAGCACGCTGGAGTCGGTCGTCCTGAGCGCGGAGTACGAAGACGGCACCTCAACCCAAGGCGAGAGCGCCATTCCCGCCCAGCGGAAGCGGATCCGTCGGGTCTATTTGATGCCGGAAGACGCCCGTCCCCTCGACGAAGCGCTCGAGGCGATCCGCAGCGCGGACGGTATCGTGCTGGGGCCTGGAAGCCTTTACACCAGCGTCATTCCCAGCCTGTTGGTGGAAGGGATCGCCCAGGCCGTGCGCGAGTCCCGGGCCACCAAGATGTTCGTATGTAACGTGATGACGCAGCCGGGAGAGACGGACGGCTACACGGGTTACGACCACGTCAAGGCGATCGTCGACCATTTCGGCAGCGGCCTGATCGATTACGCGATTTTGAACCGGGAGGCGCCGCCCGCCGAGACGCTCCGGCGGTATGAAAAGGAGGGAGCCGTGCCTGTCGTCTGCGACGCCGACCGGATCGCCGCGATGGGGATCGTTCCGGTGGTCGAGGACTTGATCGACGAGTCGGACCTGGCCCGGCATAACTCCGAGCGCCTGGCCCAAGTGGTCATCGAGATCATGAGTCAAACCTATCCTCACCTCCGCTAGCAACGGGGAAGCTCGCGGACGAGGCGGGAGGGCACACCGTGACGTTTTCGACGCAAACCCGATTGGAGCTGACCCGCGTCTTAGCCAATCGCCGCTGCTGCGCGGCCGCAGAGCTAGCCGCCATCTTGCGCGCCGACGGTTGGAATCCGAAGGACGCGGCGGCGGACGGCGCCGCGGTGGTGACCGTGGGGTACCCCGCTTTGGCGAGGAAAGTGTACACCCTGGTGCGCCGCCTCGACCCCGGCGCGGAGGTGCGCGTCGAACGGCTGGCAGGCCGCCCGCGCCGGCGGGCCTACTCCGTGCGTATTGCGAACCCCGGTCCGGTGCTGGCCGCGGCGAAGGCCGCGCTCGAGCCGGCGGGCGGCGTGGAGACCCCGCGCAAGCGGTGCTGCCGCCGCGCGTACATCCGGGGCGCCTTCTTAACCCGCGGCTCCTTGGCCGCTCCGGCGCGCGAGTATCACTTCGAGATCGTCGTCGACGACGCGGCCTACGCCCATTCCCTGGTAGCCACCCTCGAGGCTTTGGGACAAGAGGCGCGGATGAGCCGCCGGAAAGGCGCCTTCGTTGTCTACGTGAAGGAGGCGGAAGGGATCGTCGACGTGCTCAGCTTAATGGGAGCGCATCAGGCGCTCCTTGAGCTGGAGAACGTCCGCATTGTGAAGGGAATGCGCAACCGGGTGAACAGGCTGGTCAATTGTGAGACCGCGAACGTGGACAAGACCGTGAACGCCGCTTTGGAGCAGATTGAGGCGATTCGCCGCATCGAAAAGAACCTCGGCCTGGTCAAACTGCCCCCGGCGCTGAGCGCGCTGGCGCGCGCCCGCCTTGAGCACCCCTACGCGTCGCTGCGGGAGCTGGGTGATCTACTCACGCCCAAGGTGAGCAAGTCAGGGGTGGGGCACCGGATGCGCCGGCTGATGCAGATTGCGGCCTCGCTGCCGCCGGGAGAAACCAGTGACGGCTCAGCGCGCGACGATGCCGCCGCCTGGCAGGAATAAATGGTGGACGGGCGGAAACCTTTTGGAAGAGACGCCCTCCGTCCGCGGCGGCCCTCTCTTTTTTTGCGGGAGTAGGGACGCAAACGGCAATGGTGGGACGTAGAATGTCCCGTCCAGGGCGCGCCGCGCGAGGCCGATGCGGGGAGACAAGGATGAAGTGGCTCACAGTCCTCAAAAAGATCGCCCCCGAGGTGACCGAACTGGTCGAGCGGCGCCACGCTGTCTTGCAAAGCGTCGTCTTCGCTCAACCCATCGGGCGCCGGGCGTTGGCGAGCCGGCTGGGCTGGCCCGAGCGGATGGTCCGCAAGGAGATCGAATTCCTGCGGGGGGCGGGCCTGCTGGTTCTCGACGCGGGTGGCATGGTCGCCTCGGCCGCCGGTGCGCGCATCCTTGAGCAGCTCAAAGGAGTGATCCGCGAGCTGCACGGCCTCGCGCACGTCGAGCGGGCCTTGGCCAAGCTCCTCAACTTGCAGCGCGTCATCGTCGTACCCGGCGATTCGGACGAGGACGAAGTGGTGAAAAAGGAGATCGCGCTGGCCACAGCGCAGTTCCTCGACACGGTCCTGCGCACGGGCGACGTGCTGGCCGTCACCGGGGGGACCACCTTGGCGGAAGTCGCCCGCAGCTTGCCGATGGCACAGGTCACCCGCAACGTGACGGTGGTGCCCGCGCGCGGCG
>k87-587362_pt1 | contig 54205 bp, 53 predicted proteins | sample MGYA00084031_6733416 | MGnify analysis MGYA00084031
CATCCGAGCGGTACAAGTCCACATTGGCAAATTTGAAACCGCGTTCTACCATTTCGAGAGCCATCTCCAAAACAGTCAAGAGCGACTTTTCTTTCGGCTGTGCGTCATGCCCTTTGCCCTCGATCTCTTCGATCTTTTGGCGAATCGCCGAGGAACCTTTTACCATCAACGGAATGTCGAAGTCGTCAGCGCGTACCGTAAAGTACGTCGCGTAGAATTCAAGCGGGCGATGCACCTTGAAATAGGCGATGCGGACAGCCATCATGACGTAAGCGGTCGCATGCGCTTTCGGGAACATGTACTTGATCTTTTGACAAGATTGAATATACCATTCAGGCACATTGTTCTTGCGCATCTCTTCCTGATCTTCCTCGGGAACCCCTTTTCCTTTACGGACCGACTCCATGATTTTAAAGGCCCGGGATGGCTCAAGACCTTTGTAGATCAAATAAACCATGATATCGTCCCGGCAACCAATAACTTCCGGCAGTCTGCACGTTCCGCTGCGAATCAGGTCCTGGGCGTTGTTCAGCCAGACGTCGGTTCCGTGTGAAAGACCGGAAATCTGCACAAGCTCGGCGAAGGTCGTCGGCTTCGTATCCTCAAGCATCTGCCGGACAAACTTCGTACCGAACTCCGGAATACCGAGTGTCCCCATGTTCGTGCGAATCTGCTCCGGCGTTACATTCAACGCTTCTGTCGAGCTAAAAATCGACATCGTCGCTTTGTCATCCAGCGGAATGGTTTTTGGATCGATTCCGGTCAAGTCCTGAAGCATCCGAATAACGGTCGGGTCATCGTGTCCAAGAATGTCGAGCTTCAGCAGGTTGTCATGGATGGAGTGGAAGTCAAAATGCGTCGTTCTCCACTCGGACTCGTTGTCATCCGCCGGAAACTGAATCGGGCAAAAATCCTCGATCTCCATATAGGACGGTACGACGATAATCCCTCCCGGGTGCTGGCCGGTCGTCCGTTTTACCCCGGTACATCCGTTTACCAGTCGCGCAATCTCTGCATTTCTGAGAGTCATTCCTCGCTCATCCGCATATTTGCGGACATAGCCGTACGCTGTTTTTTCCGCAACCGTGCCGATCGTACCCGCACGGTACACATAGTCCACACCGAACAGCTCTTGCGTGTATTTGTGCGCCCGCGGCTGGTATTCGCCCGAAAAGTTCAAGTCAATATCGGGGACCTTGTCCCCCTTAAAGCCAAGAAACGTTTCAAACGGGATGTCCTGTCCGTCTTTTGCCAGCTTATGCCCGCAGGAGGGACATTCCTTGTCAGGCAGGTCAAAACCGGAAGCGATCGAACCGTCCGTAATAAACTCGCTGTGCTTGCACTCCGGGCAACGGTAATGCGGAGGCAGCGGATTTACCTCGGTAATGTCGGACATGGTCGCAACAAAGGATGAACCGACCGATCCCCGTGATCCGACGAGATAGCCGTCAGAGAGCGATTTGGTCACGAGTCGCTGCGAGATAAGGTAAATGACCCCAAAACCGTGCTTGATAATGCTCGTCAGCTCTTTTTCCAGCCGACTCTCAACAATTTCAGGCAGCGGATCTCCGTACAGTCTCTTGGCCTTGTCATAGCACATCTGACGGAGCTCATCATCGGCCCCTTCGATGATCGGCGTGTACAGCGAATCCGGGATCGGCGAGACCTCTTCAATACTGTCGGCAATTTCATTCGGGGCGGTGATGACCACTTCGCGGGCGATATCTTCCCCGAGGAATTGAAAAGCCTCCAGCATCTCATCGGTCGTCATCAAATACAGCGGCGGCTGGTTGCCGGCATCGTGGGAGCCCTGCGAGAGCAAGAATACATCCCGGAAAATATCATCCTGCGGGTTGAGAAAATGAACGTCCCCGGTCGCCACCACCGGTTTTCCCAGCTCTTTCCCGATTTCCACGATCATCTTGTGATAGCCTTTCATCGTTTCCAGCGAGGGAATTTCCTCATTTCTGAGCAGCGGCGCGTAATGGGCGATGGGCTGCAGTTCCAGGTAATCGTAAAAAGCTGCCACTTCTTTCAACTCTTCCCTCGATTTCCCGCGCAGAATCGACTGCATCAGCTCGCCGTCTTTGCAAGCGGTCCCTATAAGCAAGCCTTCGCGGAATTTTACGAGCTGGCTCCGCTGGATGCGCGGCACCCGGTAGAAGGTTTCCACATGGGATTTGCTGACCAGCTTGTACAAGTTTTTCAGCCCGGCTTTGTTTTTGACCAAAATGGTTGCATGAAACGGTCTTCCGCTCTTGTAATCGACTTCGGCATTGCTCCGCTCGTTGAGGTCCATGAGGCTTTGAATCCCGGCTTCTCGCATATCTTTGAGCATATACTGGAACACGTGCGCCAATGCGACAGTATCGTCCAAAGCGCGGTGAGCGTTGATCAATTCAACGTTGAAGCGTTTTGCCAGCGTACCCAGGCGGTAGTTTCGCATCCCTTTATACATCATGCGGGCCAGCGGCAGAGTGTCCAAAAACGGATTGCTCCACGGCTCCATGCCGATCCGCTTTGCGCAGGCATTGATAAAGTTCTTGTCAAACTCCGCGTTGTGGGCGACGAGCACTGCATTGCCGGCAAACTCTTTAAAGCGGGGAAGGACAACTTCCAGGGTGTCTTTTCCGCGCAGCATCTCGTTGGTAATCCCTGTGATCTCTGTCGTTTTGGGCCCGATTTCCAACTGTGGATCAATCAGCTCTGTCCATTTGTCCACAATTTCCAGACCGCGCATTTTTACGGCGGCGATCTCGATAATCGTATGTTCGGCTGCGTTCAACCCGGTTGTCTCGGTATCAAATACGACATACTCCGTCTTTTCGTCGATCGGCAAATCACTCTCCGGCGTCAAATTGTAGATGATGTCGACACCGTCCTCTACGACATACGCCTCCATGCCGAGAATGCATTTGATGTTGTTCTTTTTGGCAATGCTGTATGCCTCCGGGAAGGACTGTACAACACCGTGATCCGTTACGGCAATCGCTTTGTGTCCCCACTTGGCAGCAGTTGAAATGAGAGATTTGACCGATGCGACGGCATCAAGCGCACTCATCGGCGTGTGGCAGTGCAGCTCCACCCTTTTCTCCGGCGAAGTATCTTTCCTGCTTACCTGCTCGATTTGATTGACGTCATTGGCCATCATGACCAATTCGCGCAGGAACGTATCGTGCTGGACGCTTCCGCGAACCTTCACCCACATGCCGTCCTTGAGCGCCTCCAGCATTTTGACGTCCTCTTTGTCGCGCGAGAAGATTTTGACGGTCAACGAGTCTGTGTAGTCTGTTACGTTGAACGTCAGGAGATGTCTGCCGCTACGCAGCTCCTTGACCTCAACATTGAACACCGTACCTTGGATCACGACACGGCGTTCCTCTTCCTGTATTTCGCAGATCGGAATCGGCGCATCCTTGATGTCATAGCCGATCATCAACGTAGTGATTGCTTCCGTCTGGTCGCTTCCCTTGCTGTCCTTCTCCTGCTGGACAGCACTCATGACCACTTCGACCAGCGCACGTTCTTCTTCTTCGCGCTGTTCCACAAAGGCCTTGTACGCCTCATCGCTTTCTTCTGCAATAAAGGCAAAACGGGGAACACAGCTTGTCGCTTTTTCAAACGACGACGCCAATTCACTATCGGCCCGTTTGCGTTTGGCCATCTCTACGGCCATCTCCGTCGGCAAGTAAATTTTGACTTCCTGCTGCTCTACCTGCTTGCGCGCCGTACGCAGAGTGACTGCCAACGAATTGAGGCTTTGCTCCAAATTTGCGAGCAGTACATCCCAATATTCCTGAACGGCAAATTCTACGGATGGCTGCTCGTGATAACGGAAACGGGCGTCCACCGAAGCCAGATGCGAGAACGTTTGCTTGAGCCGCTCGGAAAACGCCTTGAAAACATCAGCCGGAAGCAAGCGAGGAAGTGTAAAATGAAAGACCCATTCCTTGTTTTGACGATACAGCTCCAATTTGTCGATATGTGCATCAAGAAAAAATCGCTCCACCCAATCAGTTGGCAGGTCCATCTGCTTAACCAACAGTGAGAAGCGATGTTTTTGTTCTTGTAACCGATTCACGGTCTCTTCCACCTCAATCTCCCGATCTTACCCGAAAATGTCTCCCTTTTTCGCAAGGAGCGAACAAAAGAAATAAAAAAGGGATACTCCCCCATCACAAGGGGGCGTACCCCGACTAATTCGACAAAATCCGTGCAAGTTCCTGCTTGATTTTAGGACTTAAAACAGTTCCGCACCTGTACTGTCCACACGGGCGAGAAGCGATTTGACAAACGATACCAGTTCGGTTCGTTTCACTTCATGCGTTTCGCCTGTCCGGCGCACCCGCACCTCCACCAGCCCCTCTTCTGAGGCCTTGTCTGAAACGGTAATGCGAAGCGGCAGTCCGATCAAATCCGCATCTTTGAATTTGACGCCGGCTCGTTCCGGACGATCATCATACAGCACTTCAACACCGGCTGCCTCCAGTGCTTCGGTAATCTCCTCGCTGATCAGTCGCTGCGCTTCGACTTTGGCGTTTACCGGAATGACATGGACGTGGAACGGCGCGATCGACACAGGCCAAATGATCCCGTGTTCATCATTGTTTTGCTCGATCGCAGCTGCCAGTGTACGAGACACGCCGATGCCGTAGCAGCCCATGATCATCGGCTGGCTTCGGCCGTTTTCATCCAGATAGGTCGCGCCGATGGCTGTAGAGTATTTCGTGCCGAGCTTAAAGACGTGCCCCACTTCCACGCCGCGGGCAAACTTGATCAAGCCGCCGCCGCGGGGGCATTCATCTCCCTCCATAATGTTGCGCAGGTCAGCATAGCGGGAGACGGTAAAATCGCGGCCAGCCTGCACATGAACGAGATGGTAGTCCTTCTCGTTGGCACCAGCTACGCCGTCGGCAACATCCTGAACAAAGTTGTCGGCGATGATCTCCAGCTTCTCCTGGTCTACACCGACTGGCCCGACAAAGCCAACAGGTGTTCCAATCGCCGCCAAAATGTCCTGCTCTGAAGCCAAGCCGACATGGGTAGCATCATACAGATTTTTCAATTTCACCTCGTTGATCTCGTGATCCCCGCGTACCAGGACCATGACCAGCTTCTCATCCACTCGGTAAACGAGACTTTTGATAATCCGGCTGGCCTCAACATCGAGAGCTTGCGTCAACTGTTCAATTGTTTTTACATCAGGCGTGTGCACCTTCTCAACCGCCGGCGTATCTCCCTTCGGCTTCGCTGCAGGCTTGTACACCACTTCCGCTTTTTCCAGATTGGCTGCATAGTCGCCATTTTCCGAATAGGCGATCGTATCTTCACCGATATCGCAAAGCGCCATAAATTCATAGGTGCCTTTTCCGCCAATCGCTCCCGCGTCAGCTTCCACTGCACGGAAGTTCAGACCTACCCTCGTGAAAATGCGTGTGTAGGCATCGTACATCGCTTGGAAATTCTTATCCAGCCCTTCCTGCGTCGTGTCGAATGAATACGCATCCTTCATGATAAACTCCCGGCTGCGGATCAGACCAAAGCGAGGGCGGACCTCGTCGCGGAACTTCGTCTGAATCTGATACAGATTGATCGGCAGTTTTTTGTAGGAGTTGATCTCGTCTCTGACCAGGCTCGTAATCACTTCTTCGTGAGTGGGGCCGAGTGCAAAGGATCGATCATGACGGTCTTTCAAGCGTACCAGCTCCGGCCCGTACACATCCCAGCGGCCGGTTTGGTGCCACAGCTCTGCCGGCTGCATGGCTGGCATAAGCAATTCCTGTCCGCCTGCCCGGTTCATTTCTTCGCGAACGATTGCCTGAATTTTTTGCAGGGTCCTGAGCGCAAGCGGCAGATAGGTATAAATGCCTGAAGCTAACTGCCGCGCCATGCCTGCACGGAGCAGCAGTTTATGACTGGCAATTTCCGCATCCGACGGGACTTCCCGCAGAGTAGGAATCAACATCTGACTTTGCTTTAACACACACGTGTCCTCCTTCACGTTGCAGAGGGTCTAGCCGACCTGGGTGGTCTTTTTCTCTTCCACGATTTCATTGATTTCTTTCATCAATTCCTCGAACAATTCCGTTTCTTTTACCTTCCGTACAATTTCGCCGTTTCGGAAGATCAGGCCTTCGCCATTACCGCCGGCAACACCTACGTCCGCTTCCCGCGCTTCGCCGGGACCATTTACCGCGCATCCCATTACGGCGATTTTCAAAGGTGTTTTGAGTGTAGAAACAGCATCCTCCACCTTGGTTGCAAGTCCGATCAGATCGATCGCACAACGTCCGCAAGACGGGCAAGCGATTACGACCGGATCGTTGTTCACAATCTCAAGGCTGCGCAAAATTTGCTTAGCTACCTTGATTTCCTCAACCGGATCAGCGGTCAGCGAAACCCGGATCGTATCGCCGATACCCATTGACAGCACTGTACCGATCCCGACAGCGGATTTGATGCTACCAGAGAACTGTGTCCCGGCTTCGGTCACTCCGACGTGCAGCGGATAATTGCGCTTCTGCGCCATCAAAGAGTACGTCTGGATCATGGTCGGAACATCGGAAGACTTCAGTGAAATGACGATGTTGTCGTAATTGAGCTCTTCCAGAATGTGCACGTGATCCATTGCGCTCTCCACGATTGCTTCCGGAGATGGGTAGCCGTATTTTTCCAACAGCCGTTTTTCCACGGAACCGGAGTTCACCCCGATCCGGATCGGAACATTGCGCTCACGGCATGCTTCCACGACCGCTTTCGTCTTCTCTTTTGAACCGATATTCCCCGGATTGATGCGGATTTTGTCAATTCCGCTCTCCAGGGCGATCAGCGCCAGTTTATAGTCAAAGTGAATATCTGCCACTAGCGGGAGTGGAGAACGTTCTTTAATCGCTTTGATGGAACGGGCCGCATCCTCGTTGATAACCGCCAGACGAACAATTTGGCAGCCTGCGTCATAGAGCCGCTGAATCTGTGCCAGCGTCCCTTCTACGTCCCGCGTATCAGCGGTTGTCATCGATTGAATGACAACACTTTTTTGTCCGCCGATTTGTACGCCTCCCACAAATACCGGTTTGGTCTCCTCACGCTTGTACATAGGGCACCATCCTTTATGTTTGTCAAACAGCCTGTGAACACTGCTTTATTCTGTAAACAATCGGTGTAAATCGTTCCATGTCACAACCAAAATCAACAACATCAAAAAGGCAAACCCAAGGAAGTGTACCATCCCTTCCTTATGCGGATCAAGCGGTCTTCCCCGCAGGGCTTCGATCAGCAGGAAGGCGAGTCTGCCTCCGTCCAAAGCAGGCAAAGGAAGCAGGTTGATCAGTCCCAGGTTAATACTCAGGACAGCTGCCCATTTCATCAGGATCGCCAAGCCTTGCTGAGCAAATTCGCCGGTCATCTTAAAGATCCCGACTGGTCCGCTAAGATCGTTCAATCCCACTGAACCTGTAAAGAGCATGCCGATACTCGTCAAAATCATCGTGGTAAACTCGTATGTCGATTTTCCGCCATACTGAAGCACTTGCGCCGGAGCGTAGGTGACAGCGTTGCCCACCATGATCTTCCCGACATTCTCCTCGTTCTTGACATGGACCATGGCATTGATCATCTGTCCTCCCCGATCAACAACGATTTCCAGTTGCTTGTCCGGCGATTTGCTGACGATCTCCACCATTTCTCTCCATGTCGATACAGGCTGTCCCTGAATCGTAATAACCTTGTCTCCTGATTGCAATCCCGCCTGTGCTGCCGGTCCTCCCTGGATGATCTCGCCCAGCACGGGCTCATTTACAGGTACTCCATAAACAAGTCCGATGACGATAAACAACACAAAAGCGAGCAAAAAGTTTGCAGCAGGGCCCGCAAAGATTGCCCAGAAGCGCTGCATAACCGTCTTTCCTTTAAACTGGCGGTCCAACGGGGCGATTTGCACCTCATGACCGTCTTTTACGAGCTGGGCTTGCGGATGCACCGAAAAAGTGCGTTGTTCTCCGTCTGTTTCCAGAACGATGGACAATGCTTTCTCCAGGTCGAAATCGACAATTGTACCTGTTACCGCACCTTTGCCTTCACCATTTGGGCCATCCAGCAGGATGCGGGTTACCTTCCCCACCGGATCTCGCTCCAAGGTCACTTCCATGTGCGGCTTCAGAACGTCCAGCTCAGGGTCCTCCCCCGCCATGCGTACCATCCCGCCAATCGGCAGCAGCCGCAGTGTGTATTCTGTTTCTCCTCGCTTTACGCTAAAAATCTTTGGTCCCATTCCAAGTGCAAACTCCCGGCACAAAATGCCGGCCCGTTTTGCCAACAGAAAATGACCAAGCTCGTGCACAAAGACAAGTACACCGAACACGATGACTATCGCGAGAATTGATTCCACTGAATCCAAGTTGGGAAAAGGCAAGAGAACAGCCACCTTTCATTCCGTTTTTAACGCTTGTTAACGCCCAGACAGCTCGCAGCCTGATCGCGTGCCCACTGGTCGGCTGCCAAAATTTCTTCCAGAGAAGGATGACTCGTGCCCTGATGGGCTTCGCACGTTTGGCGAACGATCTTTTCAATCTCCAGAAATGCGATGCTTCCTCGCAAAAAGCTGTCTACAGCCACCTCATTTGCAGCGTTCAATACAGTGGGGTGAGTCCCGCCTACTCTTCCGCACTCATACGCCAATTGTAACAGAGGATAGCGGTCAAAATCCATTGGTGCAAAATGAAGCGTGCCGCTCTTCACCAGATCGAGCGGTTCCGTACCAAGCGGCATTCTTTTCGGATAGCTCAGCGCATACTGGATCGGCACGCGCATATCGGGCGTACCCAGTTGTGCCATGACAGCCCGGTCTTTGTATTCTACCATAGAGTGAATGATGCTCTCATAATGGAGAACACATTCGATCTGTTCATAAGGAAGGTCGAAGAGCCAATGAGCCTCGATAACCTCAAAGCCCTTGTTCATCATCGTCGCCGAATCGATCGTGATTTTGGAGCCCATGCTCCAGTTCGGATGATGCAAAGCCTGCTCCACAGACACATCGGCCAGCTCCTCCCGGCTCAAATGGCGAAATGACCCGCCTGAAGCTGTCAAAATGATGCGGGCGATATCCTCGCGACGCTCCCCTTGCAAACACTGAAAGATTGCCGAGTGTTCGCTGTCGACCGGAATGATCTGCACACCTCTGTCCCTGGCTGCTTTCATCACGATATGGCCAGCGCTGACAAGCGTTTCCTTGTTGGCCAAACCGATGGTCTTGCCAGCTTCTATGGCAGCGAGTGTAGGCGCAACTCCGATGCTTCCGACCACTGCCGTCATTACGAAATTGGCCTCAGCATGCTTCGCCGTCTCCTCTAATCCCGCTTCTCCGTACATAATCTCGACCCGGCTGTTCCCCAGACGTCCCTGCAATTCTTTGGCCGCTTGAGCGTTTCCTACAGAGACCAGTTCCGGCCTGAACTGTTCGATCTGTTCAGCCAGCAGTTCGATATTGGACCCGGCTGCCATCGCGACTACGCTAAACTCCTCCGGATGTTGAGACACCACGTCGAGCGTGCTTTTGCCGATGGAGCCTGTTGAGCCCAAGAGCGATATTCGTTTCAAACGCTTCACCCTCTATATACTTTCTATATGGCTTTTCCCGTTAGACAATGCCCAGTAAATGCAAAACCGGAAAGACAAGAATCATGCTGTCAAAACGGTCAAGAACTCCCCCGTGTCCAGGGATGATTTGTCCTGAATCTTTTACTTCAAAATGACGTTTGATCGCGGACTCAACCAAATCGCCAAGCTGACCCGCAATCCCACTGACGAGGGCAATGATCAGCGCCTTGTCCAAAGAGATTCCGCCAATCCATACGTTTACTGCCATAACGACAAGAACAGCCGCAAGCAAGCCGCCTGCGGCTCCCTCAATCGTTTTGTTCGGACTAATTGCAGGCCAAAGCTTCCGCTTGCCGATGGCTTTTCCCATGAAATACGCTCCTGAATCTGTTGCCCATATTCCCAGGATAACGAGAACTGTAAGCATCAGCCCTGTGTCTGGCAAATTGCGCAGCGCAGCCATATAGGCAAAGCCATAGCCTATGTATAACGCCCCCACCAATGCAAGGGCGGCGTGTTCAATGTGAAACTGATTTTTCCGAAAGACCGCGTACAAAAGCAAAAGAAGGGTTACGGGCAGTACCAGATCAGGCAGTATGACTCCTGTCTCTTTCGTAAAGGAAAGAGACGGCCACAACAGGCTGATCATGAGCAGATACGCCAGTACCCCTGCCACACTCAGCGGTTGAACCTTTGCCATCCGCAAAAATTCAAAAAGGCCTATAACGGCCAAGAAAAATACGAGCAACGAGAACCAATGGTCCCCTAAATAAACCAATAACAAAAAGCCTGCCCCACCAATGAGGCCTGTAATGATCCGCTGCTTCAACTGATTCCACCTCTCGGCTTATACCGCTCCGTAGCGACGAGCTCTGCCCTGGTATTCAGCAATCGCTTGATATAAATGTTCCCTGGTAAAATCGGGCCAAAGCACATCGGTGAACCACAATTCCGTGTAGGCCAGCTGCCACAACATAAAGTTGCTCAAACGAAGTTCTCCACTGGTGCGTATCAACAGGTCTGGATCTGGGATGTCACTCGTGTACAAATGTCGGGAAATCATCTCTTCGTCCAATTGTTCCAGGTCGATCTCACCCGCTTGCAAACGGGTACCTATATCTTTTACTGCTAAGGCAATTTCCTTTCGTCCCCCGTAATTAAGGGCAAAAATCAACTGCAGCCCCGTGTTTTGCTTCGTCCGCTCCTCCGCTGTTTCCAGCGCTTTCAGCGTATGTGCAGGCAATTCGTCTTTGCTGCCGACCATTCGAATCTGAACGTTGCGTTCGATCAATTCTTCCAATTCTGTCGACAAAAATTCCTGCGGCAGTTTCATCAAAAAGTCTACTTCTTCTCTGGGTCGCTTCCAGTTCTCGGTAGAAAATGCATACATGGTTAAATACTTGACGCCAATTTCATCGGATGCTTTGACGATCTCTTTTACCGTCTTCATCCCTGCCCTGTGTCCGGCAATCCTGGGAAGATTCCGCATTTTGGCCCAGCGTCCGTTCCCGTCCATAATTACGGCCAAGTGGTTCGGGACTGGTCCGGAGCTGTCAAACTCTACGGATGACCCCTGTTTTTCTTTTCGAGTCAACTTGCGCGCGAGATGTTCTAACATAAAGTGTTCCCCCAAAATGAGAGATATAGACATTCATCCCCCTCAGATGAGGGGGATCATGCATTAAACTTCCAGAATGTCCTTTTCCTTTTCCTTGACGATCTTATCGACTTCAGCGATGTACTTGTCAGTCGCCTTTTGAATCGTCTCCTGATGGCGGCGGGACTCATCTTCGGATATCGTTCCGCCCTTTTCCAGCTTTTTGATGTCATCGTTGGCATCGCGGCGGATGTTCCGAATCGCTACTTTCGCTTCTTCCCCGCTCTTGTTCGCTACCTTGACCAATTCCTTGCGGCGCTCTTCTGTAAGCGGCGGGATCACAATGCGAATGATTGTCCCGTCGTTGGAAGGAGTCAAACCGAGGTCGGATTGCTGAATCGCTCTGTCAATTTCCTTTAAGGAAGACTTATCCCATGGCTGGATGGTCAGCATGCGCGGTTCCGGCACACTGATATTAGCCAATTGGCTGATCGGTGTCGGTGTTCCGTAGTAATCCACCACAATCTTATCCAAAATGGCCGGGTTTGCACGACCCGCACGCAGGCTGGCAAGATCTTTTTTTAGTGTGCTGATGGCTTTGCTCATACGTTCTTCCATATCTTTCAATACGGTTTGCGGCATGTATTATTCCCCCTTAACCAATGTTCCGATCTTTTCACCCATAACGGCGCGACGAATATTGCCTTCTTCAGAAATATTAAAGACAATCAATGTAATGTCATTATCCATGCAGAGGCTCGATGCCGTGGAATCCATTACGCCCAGACCCTTGCTTAACACTTCGAGGAACGTGAGCTTGTCGTACTTCACTGCTGTTGGGTCAATGCTCGGATCAGCGGAATAGACACCGTCTACTTTGTTTTTAGCCATCAGAATGACTTCAGCTTCGATTTCGGCGGCCCGCAACGCAGCCGTCGTATCTGTGGAAAAATAGGGATTCCCCGTACCTGCGGCAAATATGACCACTCGTTGTTTCTCCAGATGGCGTATTGCCCTGCGGCGTATGTATGGTTCGGCTACTTGCCTCATTTCGATGGACGTTTGTACACGAGTCGGGACGTTCACTTTTTCTAATCCATCCTGCAGAGCGAGCGAGTTCATAATGGTTGCAAGCATCCCCATGTAATCGGCTGTGGCCCGATCCATGCCTTTGGAGCTGCCTGAGAGTCCGCGCCAGATATTTCCACCACCGACAACAACTGCAACTTGTACTCCCAATTCTACAATTTCCTTAATCTGGTTGGCGATGGAGAAAATCACCTTCGGGTCAATCCCGTACCCGATGTCTCCCGCCAGAGCTTCCCCACTCAACTTTAACACAACCCGTTTATAGGCAGGAAGTGGCATGTGAAACGGCCTCCATTCATGAAACATTCTCTGTGCTTTACCGGAATCCTCCCAGCTAGCCGAGCGACTTTTCCGATCACCGGGCAATACGTGCCTAGCGGCGATCCGCCTGCTCTTATAAAATAGGGAACACGCAGGTGTTCCCTATTTTTACGGTCATTACTGTTTATTAACTTGCGCCATTACTTCAGCGGCAAAGTCTTCTTGTTTTTTCTCGATGCCTTCGCCCACTTGATAACGGACAAAGCCCTTCAAAGTAGCGCCTTTTTCTTTCAGCAGAGCGGCAACTTTTTTGTCTGGATCTTTAACGAATGGCTGCTCAACCATTACGTACTCTTCAAAGTATTTGGAGAGGCGGCCTTCTACCATTTTTTCTACGATATTTGCCGGTTTGCCCTCAGCCAGAGCTTGGTTTTTCAGTACTTCGCGCTCGCGCTCGATCTCGTCTTGAGATACTTCCTCACGGTTGGCAAAACGCGGGTTGGATGCAGCTGCGTGCATACCCAGGTCTTTTGCCAGCGTTTCGTCTGTAGTTCCTTCGAGGACGACTACAACACCGATGCGGCCGCCCATGTGCAGGTAGCTACCGAACACGCCGTTATCGGATTTCTCCAGGATGGAGAAGCGACGGAAGGAAATGTTTTCTCCGATGGTGGAGATTTTTTCGTTGATCATGTGGCCGAGAGTTTCTCCTTGGCCTTTGAACGGCTGCTCCAGAGCAGCTTCTACGCTCGCAGGACGTTGGGATACAACGTGCTCAGCGATGTCCTTCACCAGCTCTTGGAACTCAGGGTTTTTCGCTACGAAGTCTGTTTCACAGTTTACTTCCACGATTGCCGCAACGTTGCCGGCTACAGCGCAGGAAGTCAAGCCTTCTGCTGCGATGCGGCCCGCTTTTTTCGCAGCCTTCGCGATTCCGCGTTCACGGAGAAGGTCAATCGCTTTTTCCATGTCACCGTTCGTTTCTTCGAGAGCGCGTTTGCAGTCCATCATCCCTGCGCCTGTACGCTCGCGCAGTTCTTTCACCGCTTGTGCACTGATTGCCATATCGTAGAACCTCCTTGGGAAAGTCGAATCTAAGTATAGGTGTTAAAAAGGGTGGACGGGGTTCTGAAACCCTCAGTCCACCCTCATACACTTGCTTACGCAGTTGTTGTAGCTTGTTCGCCGCCTTGGTTGCCTTCAACCAGAGCGTCAGCCATTTTGGAAGTCAGCAGCTTAACAGCGCGGATGGCATCGTCGTTACCTGGGATCACGTAGTCGATTTCATCCGGATCGCAGTTAGTATCTACAATCGCAACGATTGGGATACCCAATTTGCGAGCTTCTGCTACTGCGATGCGCTCTTTGCGCGGATCGATTACGAACAGCGCGTCTGGCAGTTCTTCCATGTGAGCGATACCGCCCAGGAATTTTTCCAAACGCTCTTTTTCCTTGCGAAGAACGATAACTTCTTTCTTCGGCAGAACTGCGAAAGTACCGTCTTCTTCCATACGGTTCAGCTCAGCAAGGCGAGCAGTACGTTTTTTAATCGTAGAGAAGTTCGTCAGCGTACCACCCAGCCAGCGTTGGTTGATGTAGTAGTGGCCTGTACGGATTGCTTCTTCTTTTACGGATTCTTGTGCTTGTTTCTTCGTTCCAACGAAGAGCACTTTTCCGCCGTTTTGAGCGAGTTCACGTACAAAGTTGTACGCTTCCTCAACTTTTTTCACGGTTTTTTGCAGGTCAATAATGTAGATGCCGTTACGTTCGGTGAAGATATAGCGTGCCATTTTCGGGTTCCAGCGGCGAGTTTGGTGACCGAAGTGTACACCAGCCTCGAGGAGCTGTTTCATCGAAATCACTGCCATATTTTCACACCTCCTTAAAAAATGGTTTTTTTGTGCTTACCTCCGCCTCACCGCATTTTCCAAACAAAACTGCCAATCTGGCAGCACCATTGCCGGAATTGGTGGACGTGCGAATTCAACACCGTTAATGAATATATCATATGACCTAAACGATTGCAAGAAACCAATCCCATTTCCCGCAAAAAAATCGCCTCACTTTTTCGGAGGCGTCGCGATGATGGACACGATGTCAGCTTCGCTTGCCCCGAGGGGAATCTGATACGTGCCGACACGTATGCGATTGAGTTTGTTCTGCTTTTTCAACGTTTCTACAAACTGGTTGTCGGGTTCCAAAATCCCTGCGTCCACCAATGTGCGCTCGACACTTTCCGCCGTCGCTTTATATGGAATCTGGATCGTCTTCGTCTCTTTTGGCAAGGGCTCTGTCGGCACGGACACCTGAGAACTATCCGCCGGAACAGGCTGCTGCGGCTTGCTTGGATCAGCAGTTTCGGCAGTGGGCATGACCGAGGTCTCGCTTTTTGGTTCCTTTGCTCTCACCGGCGCTTGCGGCAGTGCTGCTTCGGGTTTCTCAGGCTTTCCCGCTTGCGGCTGATCCGGTGTCAATGAAACAGGGGCAGAAGGCTTCTTTGGCGGGGTTGGCAGCGGTTGGATCTCAATCTTTTTTTCTTGTTGCAGCTGATTGAACTCTTCCTTAGAAAGAACGACCAGTTGCAGCTCTTCTGCAGCTGTCTCCAGCTGTTCCTTCGTCAAGGACTGGTGGGTTCCCGGGGCTTCCTTTTGTGTTGTAATTCCCAAAATCGATGCTGCCACGAGGAGACCGGCCCCGAATCCAAAAAAGATATCGCGCTTATTCATTGGCCGCTCCTGCCTCCCGCGGCTTGGCCAATGACAAGATCAAATCGATCTCTCCTCTGCCTGCCCCCAGCCTTTTTGCAATCTCGTCAGGCCCCAGTCCTTCTTGCATCAATTCGAATACGCGCCGATAGCGCTCACGCATGGAAAGCACATCCGCCGCCTCTCCGGAGGACTCCTGCTGGTCTGGACTTGCCGGCTGCCGACGGGCGGTACGCAGTTCAGCCAATTCCCGCTCCACTTTGTCCAGTCGCCCTTTCGCATCAGCCAGTTCTTTCTTGAGTTGTGCATTCGACTTGTAGAACGCTTCACTCTCAGCTTCTTTCTCTTGCTTGATTTGCAGGACAAAACGCTGGAGCGTTGCCTCCACTTCCTCTATATTCAGTTGTGGAGCGGCTGGCATGCGATCCCTTTTTGAACGTCTGGAAGAAAACAGCAGGGCCAGCACCATGATTGCCACCCCTGCCCCTGCCAAAATATAATAAGACCCATTCATTGTAGTCACCTATACTTCCTTCATTTTCTTCTTGATGGTAAGGCTACAAGGATATGTCGATGTAACGTCCGCGAAGAGGGTCGCGCATCGCCACTTCCCCAGATGCGGTGCCGCCATTTCCGGGAGATTGTGCCGCCTGTTTTGTAGAGGCTTCCAACGCCGACTCCTTGCTGCCCTGCTGGTCTTGTCGCTCTTTATCCCTCAGCTGGTTTTTATCTGTCTCGTTGACCTCTGCTGCACGCTGACTTTTTTGTTGGTCTATCCCTTTCTGCTCTTGTTGCAGGAGATGCTGCTCGTTGGTTAGCCGATGCTGGTATTGTTCCTGAATGCGCCCAACCTCAGTGGTTCGCGGCAGTGCCACCTGTAACTCAACCGTTTTGAGACTCATCAGGGCCATCTCCTTTTTCCGTATCGCTATGCTCAGACGAGAGTGGAAGTCGTGATCTCTCCGTTAACGACGAGAAAGCGGGTACGTGCAAACTCCTGCTTGATAAACCGGACCAGTTTGCCAAATACCATTTTAATGCCAGGATACATCGTGTAATACACATCAATGGCGGCTGGTGAATCTCCCTCCAGCTCCGCTTCCACTTCTTTTTTGCGAGCTTCGAGCTGTTTTCCTTCTTTCTCCAGAATCAGCCTTGTATTGGCCAGCTTGATTTGCATGGTCTTCTTTTCCGGAGAAAGCTCGCCATTTACCTGCAGGAGCTGGTTTAGTACGCCCAGCCCTTGATCCGTTTTGCGCAAATTTTCATACACAATTTGCAGTTCTTTATTGATCGATGCCAATTCCAGACGCAGCTCCGGCTTGACGCCAACCTCCAGAACCGTAGGCGTTGCACTCGTATTGCCTATCACACGAGCCGTTATTTTTTCTCCAGCTTGAAGCGTGCCGCCAATAATGATTCCTTTTGGACCATTACAAATAATTTGCTTTCCCGCCCGCACCTGGGAGAACATGATGCTCTGCGAAACCAGGACTTGATTGCCTGCCGTAACATTTGCATTTTGAATAAATGACGTCTTCACGTTGTTGCCGGCGATTACTTGTCCTTTGTCTTGAGCGACAATACCACTCTTGATCTCAACCGAACCTCCGGCTTCCAATTCGGCGCCCTCGACACTTCCGAGGACGCGAATATCCCCTGATGCCTTCACCCGAAAGCCAGTCGGAATGTTACCGCGAATGACCACCGTTCCCACAAAATCGATGTTCCCGACGCTAAAATCGACATCACCATTGACTTCGAACACAGGAAATACATTCACTTTATGATTGTCCGTAAAGGAAACCTGACCGTCTATCGCTGAATACAGCATCGTTTTCTCTGCATTCAACACCACATTTTTGCCGAGCTTCAGCACAGCTTCCTTGCCGGCTTTAGGAACGATGGGCTCTCCGGTAACCGCAATACCCGCTATTCCGGGCACTGGGGGTGTTTTCCGCGCCAACAGCTGCCCTTTAGCCACATTGGGAATGTTCGTAATGCTGTAATAGTCAACCCGTCCGTCTTCCAGCTCTTTTGGCCGTTTTTCGTCTTGATTTTTTTCAAGAAAGGTGTACTCGATCTCGCCATCCTTCCCGGCAACAGGAGCAGTTCCGTTCGCGATCGTAACGTACGTGTTCACAAATTTTGCCGGGTTGCTGCACAGTTCTTGGACGACCTGATCAAGAATTCCATGTGTAATTTTTTGTTGTCGCAATACTTCACGCACTTCTGTCTCCGTTATGCGAAGCTGCGATCCTAGCTCCTGGTCGGCAATCACCAACATGATCCCGGCTTCCAGTTTGTCCTGAGAGATTTTGACTTCGAGCTTGTAGTTTCCTATCGCTTCCATCTTTCTACCCCTCTCAAACCATGGGCCCTCTTCTCCCATTTTCTGTATCTTCTATTTGTAGCTATTTATCTTTTAGACAAGCTGAGACTTCCATCTGGCAAGTGCGGAACGCAAACGAAATATCGCCTTGGAATGAAGCTGCGAGATACGCGAGGGTGACAAGCTCATCACATCTGCAATTTCCGACAAGGTCAGCTCCTCAAAGTAAAACAAGGAAACGACAAGACGCTCTTTTTCCGGCAGCTTGTCGATGACGGCGGTCAACACTTCTTTCAGGCCTGCCAATTCAGCCACCTGATCGGGACGCGGTGTCACTTCATCGACGATGTAGGAATGCCTTGCTGTCTTTTGCTCCTCTTCTTCCCCCACAGCTTCATCTATAGAAATCATCGTGGCGAGTGAAGTTTCATAAAAGACCTGCTGCAAGTCTTTCTCCGAAATGCCGAGGTAAGAAGAAACCTCGGAGTCAGTCGGCGCTCGCAGTTGCTTTTGCTCCAAGAGCGTATACGCCTCTTCGATCTTCTTTGCCTTGTCTCGAACCGTCCTGGGGATCCAATCGTTCTCCCTCAAACCATCGATCATGGCACCGCGAATCCGCCACATCGCATACGTCTCAAACTGAAGCCCGCGGGTATGATCAAACTTGGCCAACGCGTCCAACAAACCAAAGCGGCCATAGCTGATCAGATCATCTTTGTCCACATTATTCGGAAGGTTGATCGCAAGCCTGTTGGCTACCTTGTCCACTAACGGGAGATACTGTGTGACCAGATCCACCTCCGCGTCCCGGCTGCCTTCTTCTTTCCACAATACCCATTTGTCAAACTGCCTTGCTTTTTCTTGATTGGTTAGCCGTGCCACGATTTCGTCACCAACCTTTACTCATCAGTTAAACGCCTCACAACATCTGCAACGGTGGTGGGATCATGCGCCAGAGGAGCGCTCCCCATTTGGTCCAGAGACAGCGGTATAAATTCACCGTCTCCCTGGGGATCATCCGGCTCTCCGGAAGCCGAGGGGACGCCCCCCTCGGCAGCTTCTGCCGGAACCATGGTCTCAGGGGCTTGGAAAGAGCCCATGATTTTAGCAACGAGCCAACGTATCGGGAAAGCTGCAAGAAAAAAAAGGATAAATGCATAACCGGCGCGTTCCAAAGAAACCAGCCAGACGTTTCCGGCCAAAGCCGTAAAAAACGTAATGACAGAAGCAAGTGCTCCGAACCCTGTATTCACCCACATCGTACCCAGCATACCTATACTTCCTTCACACCTTGATTGACGGTTCGAATTTGCAGAAGACCCGTAGCCGCATCAAACTCGATGGTCCTCCCGCAATTTCCTCCTGTATCCTCGGCAACTACTTTTATCTTTGCCTGCTGCAGTGCCATTTTGCACGCCTCTACATTTCGCGGTCCGATCCTCATCGAGTCACTCTTTCCGAGGAATGCAAACATCTGAGCTCCGCCGGCCAGCTTTGCCACCATGTTGGTCGTCGATGCTCCAGCCAGCTTCATGTCCTGAATGAGACGGGGGATAGCGGTATCGGCGTATTTCCCGATCGCGATCTCCCCGCCTTTTCCGAGAGAGGACTCAGGCAGCATGACATGGGCCATCCCGGCAACTTTATGTACAGAATCATACAGGACGACTCCCACACATGAACCTAACCCTGTAGTCCGTAATCGGTCAGGAGATTTTGCAACTCCGAGGTCCGCCATCCCAATTTTAATAATCTCCATCGAACGGTACTCCTAATGATCGAAATAATGTCTTTAAGGATTCGGGATCAGGGATCAGAAAAAAGTGACCTTGGACTTGTTCATTGCCTTCAAAGAAAGCCGTATCGATAGTGAGCGCGAAGTCCCCTGCTTGTCCCAGTTCCAAAAGTCCGTAGCTGAGAATGGCCCCCGCCATATCGATCGCCAGAGCCGGTACGGATGGCTGCAGATTCAAATTCGTAAAATCAGCCAGCGAAGACAAGTAGGAACCGGTGAGGATGTTGCCGATTTCATGAAGAGCGGAAGCCTCGTACTCTGTCCATTCTTCTACATCCTTCACTTCGCCGATAATCTGCTGCAGAACGTGCCGAGCGGAAGCCATATCCAGGATGAAAAACATGTTGCCCGGACAATCTCCCTCAACCCGAAGAAAGACAGTAACAACGACCGCCTCTGGACCTCCGACGCAGTCCGCTACTTCGTCAAAGGGAATAATTTTTACCTGCGGCACCTTCATGTCGATTTCTTTTTGTATCAGTTTGGAAAGTGCAGTAGCCGCGTTGCCAGCGCCAATGTTCCCTACTTCCCGAAGTACGTCAAATTGAAAATCGCCAAACTTTGTAAAGTATTCCATCCCTTATCCCTCAAAGGAGTCAAGTTGTTTGATTTCCTCGTTGCTCAACACCTTATCCAGATTCAACAGGATCAGCAGGCGTTTTTCCAGCTTGGCCACTCCGCGCAGGTAGGCGGCCTCCACTCCTCCGACAACCTCCGGCGGCGGTTCGATCGCGTTCACCGGTATATCGATCACATCATTAGCCGCGTCTACGATCAGGCCTACTTCCAGTTCACCAACCGCCACAATAATAATCCGCGTCGATTCGGTATACGCTGTCTCTTCCAGACTGAAGCGATTGCGCAGGTCGATAATCGGCGTTACAACTCCGCGCAGGTTGATTACCCCTTTGACAAATGCCGGAGTTCGCGGAACGCGGGTAATATGCTCCAATTTCTCAATCGATTTGACCTGATTTACATCAACTCCGTATTCTTCGTCTTTCAAGCGAAATACGATGACTTTTACTTCTCCGATGATTTCCTTTTGCTCGAGCATACGGCTGCCCTCCTCTTACTTAATCAGTGCGTTGCAGTCGATAATCAGCGCTACTTGTCCGTCTCCCAGGATCGTTGCCCCAGAAATGGCGAACACGTTTACCAGGTACTTGCCGAGTGACTTCAGGACGATTTCTTGCTGGCCAATAAATGAATCGACGACAAGTCCGGCCATTTTTTCACCCTTGCGGACGATTACGACTGCTACTTCGTCATCTTTGTCCGCTCCGTTATCCGGAATCTGGAAGATTTCCTGCAACGAAACGAGAGGAACCACTCTTCCGCGGAAATCAATGACTTTCTGGCGATGCGCCATCATGATTTGATCTTTGCGGAATACCGCTGTTTCAATGATAGAACTGAGTGGAACAGCGTATTTCTCGTTTTGAACCTGAACGAGCATGGCCGAGATGATCGAGAGCGTGAGCGGAAGCTGGATCAGGAATGTCGTTCCCTGTCCACGAACAGAGTCGACGCTTACGTTTCCGCCCAGGGACTCAATCTTCGTTTTCACTACGTCGAGCCCGACTCCTCGTCCCGAGATGTCCGAAATGACCTCAGCGGTACTAAAGCCTGACGAGAACAGCAGTTCAAAGATTTGCCTGTCGCTCAAGGAATCTGCGTTAGCCGGATTTACGATGCCCCGTTCAATCGCTTTCTTCAGAACCTTGTCTTTGTTAATGCCGGCACCGTCATCTTTTACTTCGATAAACACATGGTTTCCGCTATGGAAGGCACGAAGCTGAATCGTTCCTTCCTCCGGCTTGCCAGCCTGCTTTCGTTGGGCTGGAGATTCCACACCGTGATCGAGCGAATTTCGCAGGAGGTGAACAAGCGGATCGCCAATTTCATCGATGACCGTCCGATCAAGCTCTGTTTCCGCGCCATATATCTCCAGATTTACTTTTTTGTTTAAATCTTTTGCCAGGTCGCGAATCATCCGAGGGAAACGGTTGAATACTTGCTCGACCGGAACCATGCGCATCGTCAGAATGATGTTTTGCAAATCGCCACTGATGCGGCTCATATGCTCAACGGTTTCCTGCAACTCGCTCTTGCCGAGTTCGCGGGCCAGCTGCTCCAAACGCCCACGGTCGATAACCAGCTCACTAAACAGGTTCATCAGGACGTCCAATCTCTCGATGTCTACGCGGATCGTTTTTCCGCCCGCCGTCACTTTTTTCACGGCCGTGTTGTTCTGTGCGGGTCCTTCGGCTTTTTTGACTTCTGCAGGCGCAGCGGCTGCAGCAGCTACCTGCTGCTCTGCTTGCTTGGCTTGCTTTCCTGCTTCCTTCATTTCAACCGGTTCTACGAGCACTTCCTCAATTTCCGAAATATTACTGATTGCTTTTTTCACTTTCTCCAAAGGTTCCATCGTGACAAAGACTACTTCGAAGGAAAGATCAAAGCGCTCGTTTTCCAAATCCTCTACCGCAGGTGTCGATTTGATCACTTCCCCCATCGACTCCAGCTGGTCAAAAACCATATACGCACGGGCTGCTTTCAACAGGCAGTTCTCCTGCAAGGTTACTTTGATCCAGAACAGGTTGTTGCCCGCTTCCTTCGATTGCTTCAAAACCGTAAGAGAAAACTCGTCCAGATCGTACTCGCGGTTGCCGTCTTCGGAGCCGCCAGCAGCGACTTGCTCGACTGACGCAGTTGCTTCCTGGGCTGCCACATTCGCAATGGCAGAAAAATCCCCCGATACGATTGCCCGCAGTTTAGCAACTGGCTGTGACACGTCTGCCGAGCCATCTCCGCCTTCCATAATATTCATGACCATGCCTTCAATCAGGTCAACGCTTTGGAAAATCACATCCATAATATCGCTGTTGATTTTCAGCTTGTCATTTCGGATTAAATCCAGCACATTTTCCGCTTCATGGGTCAGACTCGCCATATCCTCAAAACCCATTGTCGCCGACATACCTTTTAGCGTATGCGCGGAACGGAATATTTCGTTGACGATCTGAGTGCTTTCCGGATCATTCTCCAAAACGAGCAAGTTCGCATTGATCGCTTGCAGGTGCTCCTTTGACTCTTCAATAAACATGTCCAAATATTGATTCATGTCCATGGGTGTTCCACCTCCCAAAATCAGTGCAGCAGCTTGCAGAGTGTTTCTGCAATTTTGTGTAATGGCACGACATGATCAGCGAGGCCTGCCTGGATGGCCGCACGCGGCATCCCGAACACGACACATGTCGATTCATCCTCGATAATACTCGTTACAGGACCTATTTCCTTCATTTTGATCAGGCCCTTCGTCCCATCATTTCCCATGCCTGTCATGATAATTGCCCATTTGTCTACTTTTGTCAATCGGCTGACAGACTCAAAAAGGATGTCGACAGAAGGACGGTGACCACCTCGGGGCTCTTCCTGATGCAGTTTGGCCTGCAGTCTTCCGTTCGTTTGTACAACTTCAAAATGATAGCCGCCAGGTGCGATGTACGCGGTTCCGGGCTCCAACCATTCTCCGTCTGTTACCTCTGTTACGCGGATCGCACAGAGAGAGTCCAGACGCTGTGCCAGCGATTTTGTAAAACCGGCTGGCATATGCTGCACGATTGCTATCGGAGCAGGGAGCTGACTGGGCAATGCTGTCAGAACAGTTTGCAGTGCTTTGGGGCCTCCGGTTGAAGTTCCCAGCACCACAAGCTTGGCCGAACCGGATGCAGCTCTGTTTACAGGCATTTCAGTCGATGCCTGCCGGGGTGCAAGCACAATGTCTTCCGTGGCCTTGGCTGCGAACAGGAACGGGGAAGCAGTACTCTCTGCATGAAGCTTAAACTTATTCGTTCTTTTCTTGGCTTGAGAGGCAGCTTTCACTCTCTCGATCAGACGATCGCCGACTTTGTGAATATCAAGTGAAATCGGCCCGGATGGCTTTGCAACAAAATCGATGGCTCCGAGCTCAAGCGCTCGAATCGTTGCTTCTGCGCCCTCTCTGGTCAAGCTGCTCAACATCACTACAGGAACAGGACTTTGCTTCATTAGCTGTTCCAAAGCTTCCAAGCCATTCATGATCGGCATTTCGATATCCAGCGTGATTACATCAGGCTTCAGCTTGGCAGCCTTCTCCACGCATTCAAGTCCGTTCTTCGCACGATCAATTACTTCGATTTCAGGGTCGCTTTGCAGGATGTCAGAAATAACCTTACGCATGAATGCCGAATCATCTGTGACGAGAACACGAATAGTACTCATCCGCCATCGCTCCCTTCCGAAGTCTAGTTGTATTATGGGATGAAGCCCTTCAGCTTCTTAAAGAAACCTTTTAAACCTCCTGGTGAACCGGAACCCGCTGCTCCAGCGCTCCCGAGATATGCAGCTACCAGATTTCTGATGCTTTTGGAAGCTTGCGATTGCGGAAAGGCAAGGAAATACGGACGCTGCTGTTTTACAGCCTTTGTGACATGATCGTCATCCATGACATAGCCGAGCTTGCTTATCTCCATATCCAGAAATCGTTTGGCTACCATGCTCAATTTGTCCGCAGTGGCTTGTCCTTCACGATCCGACGTTGCCCGGTTAATGACAAGGCGTACCTTCGTCTGAGGATTGCGGGAGTGAATCATTTTAATTACAGCATACGCATCCGTAATAGCCGGCGGCTCTGGCGTCGTGACCAAAATCACTTCATCCGAAGACAGCATGAATCGCAAAGACTCCTGAGAGATGCCCGCCCCGGTGTCAAAAATAATCGTATCGGCGTAGCCGTGAAGCGGTTCCAGCTTTTGAAACAGGATATCCAGCTTGTGGTTGTCGAGCTGAAGAATTTGGGTAAACCCTGAACCTCCCGCGATAAATTCCAAATTTCCGGGTCCTGTCTCCATGATGTCCCAGACTGTTGCCTCTTGATCGATCAAATGCAGCAGGTGACGCTTTGGCGTAATTCCCATCAGTACATCCAGGTTTGCAAGACCCAAATCGACATCAAACAGGATGGCCTTGTGTCCTTTTTCGCGCAAGCCAAGTGCGAAATTCAGGCTGAAGTTGGATTTCCCTACTCCCCCTTTGCCGCTCGTCACCGTAACCAACCGCGTCTGACGGGAGGACGAATTCTGCTGCATTCGCTCACGAAGTCGTTTTGCTTGGTCATGCATACGATTCATTCCCCCATTATCATGTTAGCTATCAGTCGGGGGGTCGCCACGATAATATCGTCCGGGACATTTTGGCCCGTAGTCACATAAGAAATCGAGAGCTCCGTCTCAAACGCTACGTTTAGCATGGCCCCATAGGCATCCGTTTCGTCCGCCTTTGTAAAAATGACCCGGGAAACCGGAACATCGTCAAAATTGCGGATGATCGTCTTCATGTCGCTGTATTTGGACGTGAGACTCAGTACCAAAAAGTTTAGACTGTTTTGATCTGCCACCACCAAATCGCGAATCCCTTGCACATACTCGTCATTTCGGTAGTTTCTTCCCGCTGTGTCGACAAAGATCAGATCACACCCGCTTAATCGCTCCATCGCTTGCGGAATCTCTTTCGGAGAAAAAACCACTTCAAACGGTACATTCAATATGTTTGCGTACGTCTTCAGTTGTTCAACGGCCGCAATCCGATATGTGTCTGCCGTAATAAAGCCGACTTTCCGCTTTTCCTTTAACATGCAGGCTGCCGCCAATTTTGCGATGGTCGTCGTCTTTCCCACGCCAGTCGGTCCAAAGAAGAAAGCATACCGCACGTCTTTCTCAATGCACGCAGGTCGTTTTACGGCTTTTTCGAGACGCTTGGCGATCAATTCCTCCGCTACCTGCGAGGCCTTGGCATCATCCCAATCAGTCTCGCACTCCAGAATGACTTGCTGAATAACCTGCGCTGCAGCCTCCTCAGTTACCTCTTGCTGCCTCAATCGGCTTCTCACCGCTTGAACCGGCTGGGGCAATTGCTGTGTCATATCATTGGTCAACAGCTTTTCAAACATCTGCCGCATGCTGCGGACCTCAAGTGCGATCTGATCGCTCTGCTCACTCGCCGACGGGGGCGAGTCGGTTTTCGAGTTCCGGGGTTGGATCGGTTCTTTCATTGGTTCTTTCATTGGTTCTTTCATCAATTCTTTTATCGGTTCTTTTTCTGGGTGGTGCTCTTTCAGAAGATTGTCTGATCCGTGACGTTCCGCCTCCACCCTCTGCTCACGTGTATCCTGCTTGCCGAAGAGGACTGGTGCAGCGTCTTCCGACAGCGGCTGGCTCCCAATGCCCTGGCTTTTGGTCTGGGAGCTTGCCGCAATAGACTGATAGGCTCGCTGGGCAGTGCTCGTGCCGGTCGTTACAGGTCTGGCGGGAACGGTCCGCTGTCTGGCCGCAGCCGAGCTTTTTTGCTTTTCGGATTCTTTGTCGTCGACAGCCGCGACCACCTCAATTTGCTGCTTTCCAAAAAAACCGAGAAAGCCTCCCGTCTTGATTGCTTTGGAATTGAGAATGATGGCTTCAGACCCTAGATCAACACGAATTTTGTCAAGTGCTTCCGGCATGGAATCGACTATGTATCGTTTTACTCTCACGAAATGTTCACCATCCCTACACTTTGCACTTCAACATGTGGCTCCAGCTCGCTGTACGACAGAACAGGAACATCCGGCATCATCCGCTCCATGAGCTGACGCAGATACATGCGGACGGCAGGCGATGAGAGAATGATCGGCTGCTGTCCCGAATTGACCATTCTGCTAACCTCCGCTGACATATTCTGATAAATGCGCTGTGATGTTTCCGGATCGATAGCCAGGTAGCTGCCCTGCTCAGTCTGCTCTACGTGCTCGGAAATCGTCTTTTCTAATCCTGGTCCGGCGGTGATGACGCGGAGCGGCTGTCCCGGCTCCGTATATTGCAGGGTGATCTGGCGCGACATCGCCTGACGCACGTATTCGGTCAACACTTCCGGATCTTTTGTGTACATCGCATGATCAGCCAATGCTTCCAAAATGACTGTCAGGTTGCGAATCGAGACTTTTTCACGCAGAAGCTTTTGCAGCACCTTCTGCACTTCGCCGATCGACAGAGAGCCTGGAATCAGCTCATCGACGAGAACCGGTGCCACCTCTCTAACATTGTCAATCAGTGCCCGCGTCTCTTGACGTCCAAGCAATTCATGAGCATGACGCTTGATCACTTCGGTCAAATGAGTGGCGACAACAGATGGAGGGTCCACAACCGTATATCCGGAAAGTTCAGCAATCTCCTTATTTTCTTCTGTTACCCATAAAGCGGGAAGACCAAACGCAGGTTCAACGGTTTCGATCCCGACGACCGAATCATCGTCAAAGCCCGGGCTCATGGCGAGATAATGATCGAGCAGGATTTCTCCCGTCGCAATCTGATTCCCCTTGATTTTGATCACATATTCATTCGGGCGAAGCTGGATGTTATCCCGGATGCGGATGACCGGCACGACAATGCCAAGTTCCAAGGCAACCTGGCGTCGAATCATAATGACGCGATCGAGCAGATCACCACCCTGCTTGCTGTCCGCAAGCGGAATGAGTCCATAGCCAAATTCAAATTCGATCGGATCGACCTGAAGCAGGTTGACGACGCTTTCTGGACTGCGCACTTCTTCCAGCTGCTGATCTTCTTCTTGTTGAGCCGTCTCTTCCCAGGCCACCTTTTGCTTCCGCGTCATTTTCCATCCGGCAAAAGCGAGCAAGCCGGAAATCGGAACAACAGGCACCAGACCAATGGGCGTGAGCAAGCCAAGCAGGAATATTCCACCGGCCACGATAAACAGCAGGCGCGGGTAGCTGAATAGCTGATTGGCGATATCTTCGCCCAGTCCGTCTCCAGACGTTGCGCGCGTTACGATGATACCGGTCGCAGTCGAAATGAGCAGCGCCGGGATTTGGCTGACAAGCGCGTCACCTACGGACATCGTTGTAAATTTAGAAGCGGACTCGGCAAAGCTCATGTCATGAATCACCATGCCGATGATAAATCCACCGATAATATTCACGATAAAGATGATAATACCGGCGATGGCGTCCCCTTTCACAAACTTGCTGGCACCATCCATCGCGCCGTAGAAATCCGCCTCGTCTTCGATTTTTTTCCGACGGGCCCGAGCTTCTGTATCGGTAATCATCCCGGCATTCAAGTCCGCATCAATACTCATTTGTTTCCCTGGCATTGCATCCAGGGTAAAGCGTGCTGCAACCTCGGCAACGCGCTCCGAGCCTTTTGTAATCACGATAAACTGAATAATGACAAGGATCAGGAAAACAACAAAACCTACGACCTGATTGCCGCCTACGACGAAGCTGCCGAACGCTTCAATAACTTTTCCGCCCTCGGCATGCGAAAGAATGTTTCGCGTCGTCGAGACGTTCAAAGCCAGTCGAAAGAGTGTCGTAATCAGCAGGACTGTAGGAAAGATGGAGAACTGCAATGTCTCCCGCGTGTACATAGACACTAGCAAAATCGTCAAGGCAAGGGAGATGTTCAATATGAGAAGCAGATCCAACAACTCGGAAGGCAGTGGGATCACCATCATGACAACGATACTAATGACAAACAAGACCGTACCTAGCTCTTTCATCTTTAATCCCACCGTTAGTCCTCCTCTCTTCTTTGTTTTACTTCACTTTCCCTTGCAGTTTGTATACATAGGCGAGAACCTCGGCAACCGCTTTAAACAATTCTTCAGGTATCGGCTGACCAATCTCCACCTGGCTATGTAGAGCCCTGGCAAGAGGCTTGTTTTCCATCGTTACAATACGGTGTTTCTTTGCAATTTCCTTAATCTTCAATGCCATGTAGTCTTGCCCTTTGGCAATCACTGTCGGCGCGTGCATCTCATTGCTGTCGTAGCGGATCGCAACCGCAAAGTGAGTCGGGTTGGTAATCACTACATCGGCTTTCGGCAGCTCCTGCATCATGCGCCGCATTGCCATGCTGCGCTGACGCTCACGAATCTTCCCTCTAATGAGGGGATCACCATCTGATTGTTTGTATTCGTCTTTAATATCCTGTTTGGACATTCGCAGATTTTTTTCGTACTCATATCGTTGATACAAGTAATCCAAAATAGCCAAGATGAGAAGCAACAGCCCGATTAGCAGTCCCAGTTTGGAAGCTTCCGCTGCAGCAAAGGAGAGCGTCGCTTCCAGCGGTTGCATGGAGAGCTTGATTAATTCATCTCGCACATCCCACAAGATCATGTAGGCAACCAGTATGCCTGTACTGATTTTTAAAAGCGATTTGGCCAGCTCCACCAATGAACGGAGGCTGAACATTCGTTTGGCCCCCTTGATAGGGTCCAATTTTTCCAGTTTGAACTGAATCGTCTCTGTCGTAAACAGCCACCCCACCTGGGCGTAGTTTGCAAAGAGGGCAACTAAAAAAACAGCGGCGAGCACTGGCCCGGCAATCTTGACTGCTTCCCAGGCAACCTTCCGGATAATGATTGCCAGGTTTTCTTCATTTACTTGCCACGTCGCAAAGGTGATCAGGGACTCTCTCATCAGGTTTTCAAAGGAATGAAACATAGTTGCACCAAAAGCGACGAGCATGAGAAACGCTGCCATCAGGCTAAGCGCCGGAGACAAGTCGGCGCTTTTCACCACTTGCCCTTTTTTACGGGCATCCTGTTTCTTTTTGGGAGTTGCCTTTTCTGTCTTCTCTCCGCTGAAGTATTGGAGGTCGACAGGGTACAAAAAAGTTATTCGGTTCATCCTGTTCCTCCGAGCAGCTTCATCATCTCCGCTAACGATCGAAACATTTTTTCGAACAAACTGCTTAACGTCAGGAGAAATGCAGGCATCACTACGATTAACAGAAGAAAGCCTGCCAGCAGTTTGATCGGAAATCCAACAACAAAAATATTAAATTGCGGGACTGATTTGGCGATAATACCAAGAGAAAGGTCTACCAGAAACAATGAAACGATTATCGGCGTAGCAATCAGAAAGGCGCTTAGAAACATTTCCCGAAATACTTTTACCGCCAGCCACATGACCTGTTCGCTGCCCAAAGCAGCCCATACGGCATCGATTGGAATGGCTTGATAGCTTTTGATGATTCCGCGAATGAGCATATGATGTCCATTCATGCTCAGAAAGTATAGCATCGCCAAAACGTTTTTGAATTGGCCCGTAAGCGGAACGTACGCACCGGTCCGCGGATCGATGACGTTGGCCATAGCCAGCCCCATTTGCATATCCATGATCCCGCCCGCAACCTGGACAGTGACATACATCAACTCGCAAATATAGCCCAATATGACGCCGACCAATGCCTCTTTGATGACGTAAAGGATAAATGTCAAATCCATCGGGATTGCCCCTTGAACCGGGACAGAACCAAAACTGATGACCGCCATAAACAAAGCCAAACCGATCTTAAACTGATTCGGCACGCCTTTCATCGAGAAAAACGGAGCCGATACGAAGAAAGCGGTCAGGCGGACAAATACAAGCAACAACACAGGTAGGTGAACCAAGAAGGCTGTCATTGGTTACCCGACAAACTTGTGGAGATTCCCAAATATCCCCATGGTGAACTCGAGCATGATTCGCAGCATCCAAGGGCCGACAGCCAGGATGGTGACCAGGATGGCGACGATTTTGGGAATAAAAGCGAGCGTTTGCTCCTGAATTTGTGTCGTTGCTTGAAAAATGCTGACGATCAACCCTACCAGCAGACCTACGCCCAGCGCCGGAGCAGCGATCAGCAAAATCGTATAGACAGAGCTTTGGGCAACTCTCATAAGTAACTCTTGTGTCATGCTCTACCCTCCTTGGCCGGGTTCCTCTCGTACGCTAAAAGCTGGTCAGAAGAGATTTGACTACCAGGTACCAGCCATCGACCATGATGAACAGCAAAATTTTGAACGGGAGTGAGATCATCACCGGGGGAAGCATCATCATCCCCATTCCCATCAGAATACTTGCAATAATCATATCGATGACAAGAAACGGAATAAAAATCATAAAACCGATTTGAAATGCTGTTTTCAGTTCACTGATCGCATAAGCGGGAACCAATGCAGTAAGCGGAATATCTTGTACTGTCTTCGGCCGCTCTGCCTTTGCAAACTCCAGAAACAGCGCCAGGTCCTTTTCACGTGTCTGTTTGGCCATAAATTCCTTGAATGGGATGACCGCAGCCGCAAACGCCTGTTCTTGCGATAATTGCCCCTGCATAAAAGGCTGGACAGCCGTCTCATTTACCTTGGCCAATGTCGGGGACATGATAAAAAAGGTCATGAACAGAGCGAGTGCGATCAATACCTGGTTTGGTGGCATTTGCTGAGTTGCCAATGCATTGCGGACAAACGACAATACGACGACAATTCGCGTAAAGCTGGTCATGAGCAGCAAAATGGCAGGCGCTACGGACAGAACTGTCAAGATCAACAGCAATTGAATGGCTGTCGAAGTCTCCTGCGGCGTACCAGCTCCGCCCCCAATTTTCAAGTCAATCGTAGGGACCAATGATGGTTGAACCGGTGCTGCTGCCGCCATATCCGGTATGACCAGCAATGCGAGCACAATCACGAGCAGCTGCAGTATTTGTTTCATCCCAAATCTCCTCTGTCCTTACCTTGCTCATCCATCCAGCGGACATTTTGTTCCGAGCGTTTTGTTACCGTTCCCCACTGGTTTCGTAGGATTTCTTCAAACGTACGACCTTGCCCATCGGAAGGCTGGAAAAATTCGTCACTGTTCTTTCGATTGCCGCCAAATGGGAGCCATTTCAGCGGCGATGGCAGCGCGCCTTTTATTTCTGCATCTGCCAAAATCAGGTCAGCTTCCTCTCCAGCCGGTATGTGATGAAGCAATTGAACATTTTCACCGACACCGAGCACGTACAATGATTCTCCGATCATTACCACTTGGACCGACTTCCCATTCCCGAGCGGTGCCATACTGATGACTTTAATCGGCCCTTGTGCCATTCCAACCTGACGCTTTGACAAAAAACGCAGCAACAAATAGATGAGAACCAGAATGATGCCCAGTGAGAAAATAACCTGTATCAGGTAACCCCACATACTGCCAGACCCGCTTCCTGGAATGGGTGCCGGTTCCTGTGGACCGGCGGACCCATCAGTCGATAGCGTGCCTTTTTTCAGTGCATCGGCGACAGAACTGCTCTCCGCCAAAGCCTGAGCCGGAAGGGAAGCGACGAACAACAACAGCAGGCAACAAATCCAGATGAGCCGCACCCTTGTGTCCCGGAGTTTCATCATTAGCTCAACGTCTTTTTGATCGCTTCCAATACGCGATCTGCCTGGAACGGCTTCACGATAAAATCTTTTGCTCCAGCCTGAATGGCGTCAATTACCATTGCCTGCTGCCCCATCGCAGAACACATGATGACACGAGCATTCGGATCAATCTTTTTGATTTCTTTCAGTGCCGAGATTCCATCCATCTCTGGCATGGTAATATCCATGGTGACCAGGTCAGGACCGAGTTCTTTGTATTTTTCTACTGCCTGTGCTCCGTCGCTTGCTTCTCCGACGACGCTGTACCCGTTTTTAGACAGAATTTCTTTAATCATCATGCGCATAAATGCTGCGTCATCAACAATGAGAACTTTGTTAGACATGGATTAGCTCCTCCTCGTTTTTACCGTTGTTATTGCAATTTCGAAACGCGGTCAATCGGACTGATAATGTCGGTTACGCGAACCCCGAAGTTTTCGTCGATGACCACAACCTCGCCTTTGGCGATCAATTTGTTGTTTACCAAAATGTCTACATGCTCACCAGCCAGCTTGTCCAGTTGGATGATCGATCCGGCGGAAAGATCCAGTATGTCTTTGATCAGCTTCTTCGTACGGCCAAGCTCGACTGTCACCTGCAGAGGAATGTCCAATAGCAAATTCAGGTTCTGTTCGTCAGGTGCAGCCATCATACCGCCACCGAACGGAGAAAATTGCGCTGCTTTCACATTGGCAACATTCATCGGCTGTGCTCCAAAGTGCTGGGGAGCGTGTGGAACCGGCGGCTGGACATATTGCGGCGGGTACGCATAAGCCGGTGGATAAGGATGCTGACCATATGGATCCTGGTACATCGGCGGAGCCTGATAACCCATCGGCGGTGGTGCGTAACCAGGGTGCGGCGCTTGTGCCGGCTGTTCTGGATAAGGTGTCTGTGCAGCTGCTGCTGGCGGCTGAGTGGCTGGACTTGCCGGAATCGTTGGTTCGGTGTGGCCAGCCGGCTGACTAGGAGCAGAGGGCGCTTGAGCTTCCTCAGCAGGACTTGCAGCAGCGGCATCCGCATCTGATGCGCCAGTCAGACGTCCGATCATATCCTTCGCAAAGGATAGCGGCAAGAGCTGCATGATATTGGAGTCGATCAGCTCTCCTTGCTCCCCTACCTTTAAACGGAATGAGACTTTGACCAGCGGGGTGTCATCCTCCGTGAAGCTGTCTCCGCCCTTCCCCTGCGCAAGATCCATCACATCAATCCCTGGCGGTGTGATGTTTACCAGTTGATTAAAAATGGTAGACATCGACGTGGCTGCAGACCCCATCATTTGATTCATGGCCTCTTGAACTGCACTTATATGCAGATCGGACATTTCCGTCGTGCTCGGGCGACCATCCCCGCCCATCATCAGATCGGCTACAACCGCCGCATCTTCCATCCGGACGACAAGCAGGTTGACGCCTTTAAAGCCATCTGTATACTCTACGTGAACTGCGACATGCGGCATGGGAAACTCTTTTTCCAACTCGCTGACTTGAACCATCGAAACAGTAGGCGTCGTAATATCCACCTTTTGGCTTAACAAGGTAGAGAGAGCCGTTGCTGCACTGCCAAAAGAGATGTTTCCAATCTCTCCAAGTGCGTCTTGCTCAAACGCCGACAGGTAGTCGGCCACATCTGGCACGCTCTGTTGTTCCGTTTCCTCTTCTACCAAATTGTTTGCTCGCAGCAGCGCGTCAATTTCTTCTTGAGAAAGCATGTCTCTACTCATTCATTTCCTCCCCTTCCTCAAGGACTTCGTCGATCTGCACCGCAACACGACCTTTTTGCGTGCCGGGCTGTCCCAGGAACTTCAGTTGATCTCCCACTTTAATTCTCAACTTGTTATCGACGAGATGATCGAGCTGGATCACATCACCGACCTGAAGCTGCAAAAACTCTCCTACGGTGATGGTAGCGGTACCCAACTCCGCGATAATCGGCAGGCTGGCTGCTTTCACCCGCTCCTCAACCCGCAATCGCTCCTCTTCATCCCTCGTTTTCTTCTGTTTGGAAAACCAGTACTGTCCGGACAGCTTCGACATGATTGGCTCCAACACGACGTGTGGCAGACACAGGTTGATCATCCCCGTCGTATCTCCAATTTTTGTACTAAAGGAGATAACCGCCACGATTTCGTTCGGAGAAACGATCTGCATGAATTGGGGATTCATTTCAAGCCCTTCCAAATACGGGTCCAACTCGATAATTTGTTTCCACGCTTCATGGAAGGTATCCAATGCCTTTCCAAACACGCGCTCCATCACGGTTGTCTCGATTTCTGTCAGTGCCCCCATTTTGTCGGGGATAATTCCTTGCCCGCCAAGGAGTCGATCCAGCATCGTGTATGCGATGTTTGGATTCACTTCCAAAACCATTCGGCCTTCAAGTGGTGGCGCCTCAAAAATATTGAGAATCGTCATCTTCGGAATGGAGCGAATAAACTCGTCATACGGTAATTGGTCGACGGAGGCAACTGTTATTTGCACGAAGGTACGAAGCTGAGCTGAAAAATATGTCGTCAACAACCGTGCATAGTTTTCGTGGATACGCGTCAATCCGCGAATCTGATCTTTGGAAAATCGCAATGCCCGCTTGAAGTCGTATACTTTAACCCGCCGCTCAGTCTCTTCTTTTTTCAGCTCGTTGGCATCCATCTCTCCGGAAGAAAGTGCTGCCAACAACGCGTCAATCTCACTTTGTGAGAGAACCTCGGCCATCTGTCGTCACCCCCTTGCTATGTATTCATTCATCATTTGTTAAGATAGGAGCTGTTTCGTTGTGATTACCTGAACGATTTTGCCTTCCTGCATCAATGCGCTAATCTCGTTCATGATTTTGGCTTCCAGCTTGTTGATTCCCTCTGTTCCCTTGATGTCATCGGGTTCCAGACCTGCTAGTGTCTTGATGATAATCTGGTTCACCTGAGGCAGGCGTTGCTCCAGCTCTTCCTTGGAACTGCTGCTGTCCGCAGTGATGGTGAAACGAACGATGATGTAGTTTTTGGAGAGCAGGTTTGTGGTAATCTCGCCAGTGTCAACCGAGTACTCTTGCATTTCCTTGGCCGAAAGAGCCTTTACCTCTTTGGATTCGTCATGGCTTGCTGATTGTGCTGCAGGGGAGAGATAGGTTTGCCAGAGCACGAACGATATGACTCCTAGAAGCGATATCGCAATAATGATGATAAGGGCCATGTTAAACAAGCGATTTTGAAACATTTTTTGCGCCTCCCGCTATTCAATGGAATCGTCTTCCGGCATGCGCGGCGGTGTAAACGCCGGGAACGCGTGCTGGTAGAAACGCAGGATCCGCGCGATCACTTCCTCCGCCGTTTCTTTCACGATGTGCTTTTTCCCCGTAAGCAAGGTGATAACCGTATCGGGAGTGGACTCCACCGTCTCTATGTGCGTCGCGTTCAAGTAAAACTGTGCGCCGTTGAATCGGGTTAGTTGGATCATCTGCCGCTCCTTTCGGGTTGTAGGGGGGAGGAAGCAAGCAGCTTCACTCCCCGATCCCCTTTACACATTATCGTTTCAGATTCACCAGTTCTTCCAGTACCGTATCAGATGTCGTAATGATCCGGGAGTTTGCCTGGAATCCGCGCTGAGCAACGATCATCTCGGTGAATTCCTCGGACAGGTCAACGTTGGACATTTCCAACTGTCCGGAGATGATGCTTACTTGAGCCTGAGCAGCTGTGATCGGCGTATCAGGAGCACCATCGAATGGGCCAGCATTGTTCGTATTTTCATACAAGGAATTGCCGATTTTTTTGAGCCCGCCCGGATTGTTGAATTTCATGACGCCAATAGTGAACGGCGTGTCCAAAGCACCTTGCGCGTCAACCGTAGTGACCACCCCATCTTTTCCAATCGAATAGGAAACGTAGGTGTCCTGCGGGATTTGAATGGTTCCTCCACCGCTGTCTACGAGCTTGAGACCCTGGGAGTTTACCAAGTATCCTTGCGAATCCCGGGTAAAGTTCCCTGCCCGCGTATAGTAGAAAGTAGTGCCATCGTCGGGCGTTACCATGAAGAAGCCGTCGCCTTCAATGGACAAATCGGTTGGCAGGTTCGTTTGCATAGGGCTGCCGGCAGAGAAGACAGTATCAATTGAAGCCATTTGCGACCCCAAACCGATTTGAATCGGGTTTGTACCGCCTTTCCCTCCCTGATCTGCTGGCGCTGTCGCTCCCGCGATGTTCTGGCTGAGAATGTCCTGGAACATGACGCGTCCTTTTTTGAAGCCTACGGTATTCACGTTGGCGATGTTGTTGCCGATCACATCTAGTTTTGTCTGAAATCCGCGCAAACCTGAGATGCCCGAATACATAGAACGCAGCATAATGCGATTCCTCCTCGATAATATTCAGTAATTGACTGCTTCAGTCAGTCGGCAGTCCGCAGGCTTCCTCCGAAGAGGTCCAGCCCTCGTTCGTTACACAAACACAGCACTGTCTATATTGGTAAAAACGCTATCCTTCATTCGTCCGTCATCTACGGCAGTAATCACTTTCCGATTCTGGATGCTGACCACGAACGCTACATTGTCCATCATGATCAGAGATTCCCTTGCGCCTTTGTCGGCAGCCTTTTTGACGCCGCCAGCCAGACGGTCCATCTTGGTCTCATCCAGGCTGATTCCTCTTTCATTCAAACGGTTCAACGCATGCTGACTGAAAGTGATCTCCTGAGACCTCTTGGCTTTCTCAACAGATTCCGTCAGGTAGTCGCGAAAGGCTTTCCCGTTTGTCGCAGAACTGCCTGAACGTGCAGGTACGGTATGGCTTGGTTTGACAGGAAAGTAGGTCTGCCCGACGTTAAACGAGTGCATGGCGGTTCCTCCTTGTCCTATTCCTTAGCCGGAATAACCGATTTTACTGATCTCATCGCTGCCTTCTACAAGAGCATCGAGCGAGAATTCAGCTTTGTCCTGCCTGTCGCTTTGCTGATTTTCATTGTTTTGCTGCTGCTGGCGTTCGCGTTGCTGCTGCTGAAATGGCAAGCTTCCAGCCTGTTGCTGCTGATTTACCTCCAGACGGTCGACTTGCAGTCCTTGCTGCGTCAATGCAGCGCGCAGCTGAGGCAGCTGGTTGTCCAGCAATTCTTTTCCGGCGGTTGTTTCCGCGGAAAAATGAGCGGTAATCATCCCGTTATGGGAAGTGATTTTGACGTCAACCTGTCCGAGAGACTGCGGATACAAGATCAGCCTTGCCTCGTGCACCCCGTCCACTTGCGTCAGCTTCATTTGCTTCACAAACAACTGTGTCACCTGCTGGCTGAACTGATTCGCGTGGATTGGATGGCCGCCAGTCGGAACATTTCCTTTTTGCCCAAACGTTTGCACATTCGGATTGTTCTGTTGTGCAGTCAAAGGATTGGCGTCTGGCTCCATCATGAAATCTGCCGTTTGCTGCTGGCTGGTTGGAGCGGCTGTTTTCGCCTGCACACCGGCCTCGGCCTGGTAGCTGGACAATGCGTGTGACACGCGCACCGGCTGCATCGTCGACATCAGGTTTGTCCGCTGTGACATATACGCCGCAGTCGACTGTTCCTTTGAACGAGCGGGCACAAGGCCTTGGGGCATAGTCTCATTGGATTGGTTGAGCGCCGCCATAAAATTGGCCAGCTTTTCTGCTGTTGCTTGGGAAAGTCCCCGTTGAGTGAACGTAGCTAGCAAGTTCTGAACTTGACTGTCAGACAAGACCGCTGTCTTCGGAAGCTTGTTCATCATGTCAGCCAGCTCTTTTGTCTTTGCTTCCAACGAATTGACGATGTCATGGCTCTGGGACTGCGACGTTGCAAACAACTGTTGGAGCATGGCTAGCAATTCAGCAATTTCTTCCTGGTCTTCTGTGTCCATTCCGTCCGCTTCAACCTGAATGACAGCATCCTCCATTCCCTCTAATTGTTCGAGAGCTGACATCATCTGCATGGCAAACAAATTCTCCAGAGTCCCAGGCAGTTGCTGACCAGCCGTCCCCGTCAGAATGGCTGAACCGTTTGCAGATGTTCCTACCGAAGCGGGTACTGCTGGCGCAGCGACATTGGCTACATTCATCTCTGTCACCTCCTCTTGTTTTTTGTTGCTTATGGAAAACGACAAGCGAACAAGCTTTAGGCTCTTCTCCGCTTATCGAAGCAACTCGCTGGTAATTCGGGCTGCTACATCTTCTTTCTTTTTGCTGTCTTCCTTGGCTACGGCCGCCAGGATAGACGCCCGTTTGTCATTGGACATGCCCGCCAAAATCGAGATTGCACGGTTCTTATTGGTCCCCATGAGCGAGCGGATAATGGAGGCCGCATCCTCGGCGGGCATCTGTGAAAATGTCTGAACAAGCGCGTCCAAGCTGGTCGTATCTTTCCTCGTTTCGCTCAGCGCTTTTGTCAGCACTTGAACTCTCTCCTGCAAGGCTGCGATGTCGTCGTCTTTGTTTACAACCGAGTCCTTCAGCAGGATCGAGATATCAGCAGCTTTTTTCGGGTCCATTTTGGCCAAAATGTTCGCCTGCTGATCCGCCTTCATCTTCTTCATCACCGTAACGGCTTCTTCCAGACTTAAATTCTCTACGATGGCAGCCGCGTTTTTCGGCGACATCGTAGAATACAGCTTCGCCAAATCCTGGTACTGCTTTTGGCGTTCTTCCTCTGTCGTCCGCTTGTCCTCGATCATTTTTTGCAAATCCTGAACTTGTTTCTCCAGCGCTTGAATGGTGGCGTCCTTCTTCTCTGCTTCTCCTTGCAAGCTGGCGATGGTTTGCTGGCTTTTTGCTTGTTCTTCCTGCAGGCTTTGTACCTGTTTTCCCTTATCTACCATTGGTGCTTCTCCATCGCCTGCCGCATAATCGTCGGGAACTAATTTTTCCACGTAGGGAATGCTGTTTGCCCATGTAAGCACTTGTCCCAAGACGTTGACACCCAGAAAGCTGAGAAAGACCCCCCCAAGGAGTGTGGCAAACAGAGCAGGGATGACAATCATGTAAAAGAACCATTCCCACCTGCTGTATTCCCGTTCTTCTTGGATCTCTTCCATAGTGAACCTCCATCAGTTGCTTTTGCGAAGATAGAGCTGCGTGCCAATTTCGTCCATCTCTTTTTGTTCCCGTTGTTTTTCAGCCTCGAGATACTGCCCATGGGCCCTCTCCCGGAGCTTATGCCACAATTGCGTTTCTTTCATGCGCTCTGTCAAGAGCATTTGACACCGTTCCATTTCGCGTACGCATCCATACACCATTTGCTTCTGGTTGTGGATAGAACGCTCGACTGACTGGCGATACCGCGTAATCTCCATAAGGTGTGCAACACTGACAGGCTCGGCTTGAACGGAGTGCAGCATCCCTGTCGCTTCTTCATGGAGCTCATGCAGCTGCCCCAGCTTCCACTCTTCTTCATTCTTTCTTTGGATTGACTTGCCGAAGTCCCATTCAGCCTGTTCCTTCTCTTTTTCTTTCACATCCAAAACCTTCTGGAGATGAAACTGGAACACCTTCACACTAGTTCACTCCCCCGAAATGAGCTGTCAGCGCCTTAATGGCACTTTGGAGATCCGAAGGCTCATGGGTGCCCTGCATCGTAAAATCTCTGATCACATCTCGGTAACGAATCGCCTGGTCAATCTCCCTGTTCGTGCCCGGCTTGTATGCTCCAATATTGATCAAATCCTCTGCTTCCTTATAGGTAGCCAAATACCGCTTCAACTGACGGGCTGCCTCCAGATGATCGTCTGTACAAATTTCGTTCATCACCCGGCTGACGCTTGCCATCACATCGATCGCCGGAAAGTGGCCTTTGTGGGCGATTTTCCGGTCAAGGACGATATGCCCGTCCAAAATTCCGCGAACAGCATCGGCAATCGGATCGTTCATATCATCAGAATCAACGAGTACAGTATAAAAGGCTGTAATACTTCCCTTGTCTGCTGTACCCGCACGTTCCAGCAGCTTTGGCAGCATGGCAAAGACGGAAGGCGTATAACCACGAGTCGCAGGTGGCTCCCCGATGGCCAGCCCAATCTCGCGCTGCGCCATAGCAAAGCGAGTCACTGAATCCATCATCATCATGACATTGAGCCCGCGATCCCGGAAATACTCGGCGATCGAGGTCGCGATCATGGCACCCTTGATCCGTATCATAGCGGGTTGATCCGAAGTCGCGACTACGACGACCGATCTTTTCAACCCCTCTTCACCGAGGTCGCGTTCGATAAACTCCATGACCTCGCGCCCGCGCTCCCCGATCAATCCGATCACGTTAATGTCGGCTGTCGTATTGCGGGCGATCATGCCCATCAATGTACTCTTACCGACACCAGACCCGGCGAAAATCCCTACGCGCTGACCTTTTCCGACTGTCAACAATCCATCAATCGCCCGCACTCCGACACTAAGCGGCTCCTGAATACGCGGCCGCAACAACGGATTTGGCGGCATGTTCGATGTAGGATATGAAGCAAGGCCCAGCGGAAGGCTGCCCTGGAGCGGACGGCCGAGCCCATCGAGAATTCGGCCGAGAATTTCCGGGCCTACTTTGACGTGGAGAGAGCGGCCAGTCGCTACAACATCACTGCCCGGCCCGATTGCGGTCAGTTCTCCGAGCGGCATCATCAGCACTTTATTGTCTCGAAAGCCGACAACTTCTGCTGCAATCGGTTCCTCGCTTTGACTTGCATAGATATGGCAAATTTCTCCGAGCTTAACCTCCGGTCCCTGCGATTCGATCGTCAACCCTACTACCTGGGTAACCTTTCCATTGACGCGTACCGGATCTATTCCTTGCAGGATATGTCTGTACTTGCCTACATCAAGAACAGTCATGCCTCGTCACTTCCCTTGGCAATATCCAGCAGCGCTTGTCTGATTTCTGTCAATTGCGTATCAATCCGGGCATCCACGCTGCCCAGCGGGGTGCGGATGACACAGCCGCCCTCATCTACCGTGTGGTCAGGGTAAATCGCAATCTCTGCTTGTCCATCCAAAAGCGCAAGCAGCTGCGGGCGGTGCTGCTGAACAAAGTCAAAGTGACGCTGATTGACGCAGACAGTTATTTCACCGTGCACCCGCGAACGCTGAAGCGTATTTTTTACGATCTCAAGGACAGCTTCCGGAGATGCGCTCAACTCATTGCCGATAATTTTTTTTGCAATTTCCAGGCTTAACTCCACCAGGAACGGTTCAGCTTCAGAGATGATTCGCTCTTTCTCCCGGTGGGCAAACTCCAACAGATTCCGAGCTTCTTCTACCTTTTCACGCTCTTCCTCCCATGCCAGCTGCTTGCCATCCTGAAGACCGGCTTGAAACCCTTGTTCTCGGGCTTGTGCTTCGGTTTCGGAAAAAAGCACAGCTGCTTCCTGCCGTTTGTTTTCCCACCACTGTTCAATCTCCGCAAGGGCATCCTGCCGAATTTTTTCAGCCTGCTCCATCGCTTCGCGAAGCTGTCCCTGCGCGGTTTCTTCCGCATCCTGGAGAATCATTCCGGCTTCTTCTTCTGCATTTTTTACAATTTGTAGATTTTCTTGCAACCTTTCATCCGATTCAACCGTCTGTATGTGTGTAGACTTCACGGAGAGAAGAAAAGATTCGTCCGATGTCTGATAGTGAGACAGCTTGATAATCCTAGACAATGATATCATCTCCTCCGCCGCGAGCGATGATGATCTCACCCGCTTCTTCCAGGCGGCGAATGATCGCGACGATACGGGACTGCGCTTCCTCTACATCACGCAGACGGACAGGTCCCATGAATTCCATTTCTTCTTTGAATGTATCTGCCATCCGTTTGGACATGTTCCGGAAGATAACTTCACGGACTTCTTCGCTGGCAACTTTAAGCGCAAGCTGGAGATCTGCATTTTCCACATCGCGGATAACCCTCTGAATGGAGCGGTTGTCCAAAGTAGCGATATCCTCGAAGACAAACATACGCTTTTTGATCTCTTCTGCCAGCTCTGGGTCTTGTATTTCCAAAGAATCCAGAATCGTCCGCTCTGTACCTCTGTCTACACCATTAAGAACAGCGACAATCGCTTCGATACCACCAGCCTGGGTATAATCCTGAGTAACGGTGGCTGACAGTTTTTGTTCCAGAACCTGCTCCACTTGCGTGATAACCTCCGGTGACGTGCTGTCCATCAAGGCGATGCGCTTTGCTACCTCCGCTTGTCTCTCTTGAGGAAGCGCGGAGAGAATCATCGCTGCCTGTTGAGGTTCCAGATAAGAAAGAACTAACGCAATTGTTTGCGGATGCTCATTTTGGATAAAGTTCAGGATCTGGCCTGGGTCCGCTTTTCTTGCAAAGTCGAATGGACGAACCTGAAGATTTGCTGTCAAGCGGTTAATGATGTCCATTGCCTTGGTCTCGCCAAGTGCTTTTTGCAGGATCTCCTTGGCGTACGTAATTCCGCCTTGAGAGATGACTTCCTGAGCGACCGCTATCTGATGGAATTCTGCCAAGATCTTGTCCTTTTCATCCGCGTCTACCTTACGAACGTTGGCAATTTCCAACGTGAGCTGCTCGATCTCGTCCTCTCTGAGGTGCTTGAACACCTGGGCGGAGATTTCCGGCCCGAGAGAGATGAGCAGGATCGCAGCCTTCTGTCTTCCTGACAATTCTTTTGCGCCGCGAGCCATTTGCTTTCACTCCTTAATCTTCAGCTAACCAAGTACGAAGCAAAACAACGAATTCGTCCGGCTTGCTGCGCGCCAATTTTTCCAGTTGTTTCCGCACCACTGCCTGATCTGTATCGTCTTGATAGGTTAAATCGGGTACCTCCGTCGGTTGCATCGACATGACATCTGCGACTTCCTCTTCTTGCTGTTTGGCCTGGCGGCGTCTGCGGTAGATCAGGTAGGCAACCGCTCCGAGAGCCAGCAAGGCTACAGCACCCGTACCATACAAGAGGGCAGGAGTCAGACTTCCGGAACCATCAACTGCGACTTTTCCGGAGAATGGACGCGGCAGAACAGAGATGTGCTTGTCCAGTTCTTCTTGTGTCAAATCTATGCCTTTGTCGCTTAACGTAACGCGAACCACATTGCGAAGGACTTGCTTGATACTGTCGATAGTTTGTTCGTCGAGCTGTCCGCCTTCGGGTGGTTCTACCCCAACGTTGATCGTGATGTCATCGATTTTATAGGGACTCATTGAAATATTGCGGGTGATCCGGTTGACTTCCCGATTGATCGTGTCATTCAGTTCTTCATACTGACTGTTGTTGCCCTGCGGCGTACTGCCCGGGTAGCCTGGCGTGTCGTTCGCTCCCGTTCCCGCGATTCCTCCGGGAGGGGCGCCCTGGCCGCTAAAGGTTTTCGATAATTTTTGCGATGAGATGATAAGTCCTTCGTTGTTTTCCTTGTCTGGCGCTTCAACCAGATTCTCAACACGGTTTTCCTTGTCAAAGTTCATGCTGATAAAGGTATGAACAATGACTTTGTCTCTGCCCATAATCGTGCCCAAGAGCGTGTACAAATTTTGCTGGATCTTTCTTTCCACATCTGCTTTGATCTTCTCTTGCTGCTCGTAAGCTGTCAGGTTTCCTTCTGGTTCACTGCCGTCAGTTCGCTCCAGCAGATTGGAGTACTGGTCGGAAATGGTAATGTTTTCAGGCGACAGCTTGGGTACGCTGCGGGAAACAAGCAGATACAAGGAGTTGATCTGTTTTTGATCCAGTCTGGTTCCGGGCTCGACATCAACGATGACCGAAGCTGTCGCGCTATCAGGTGTCTCCGTCACCCAAACGCTTTCCTGCGGCAGAGTAATCATTACCTGCGCGGTGCGAACACCTTTTACCCGTTCCAGCATTTTTCTCAGTTCTTGCTGCAAAGCTTCTTTTTTCATCACGTCAAACTGACGGTCTGTTACTCCCAGGGTGTTAGAAAATATTTCTGAGTTGATGCCTGCTTCGCTGGGGATCCCTTGTGCAGCCAAGTCAACTATGACATCCTGAGCCATTTTTTCTGGCACTTCTATACTTGTGCCGTTGTCTGTAATTCGAAATGGAACTTTCTTTCCTTCCAGTTCCTGCTTGATGATCCCGATTTCCTGTTCACTTAACCGCTGGTTGTATAACGGCTTGTACACCGGCTGAGAAGCGATGTATATGTATAGGCCAAGTGATATGAGCAAAAACAGCGCGATACCGGAAATCATCCATTTCTGTTTAGCAGGCAGCTGGTTCCATTTCGCCAAAGCTTGATCTTTATATAGTGCTAGACGCTCGTTCATGGTTCACCTCACCAATGATACCGCCAAAACATTAAAGTGGCATGCGCATGATTTCCTGATAGGATTCTATGACTTTGTTACGAACTTGCATGGTCATTTGCAGCATGACAGAGGCCTTCTGCCCTGCAATCATGACCTGATGGACATCCTGAACTTGTCCCATCGCAAACTTGTCTGCCAAATTTGCCGATTCTACCTGGGCCTGGTTGACTTGGTTCAGTGCATCGGAAAGATACGCTGAGAATGATTTGCTTACCTCATCCGGCGTATAGGTCTTGGTCTGGATTTGAGGCTGCACTCCGCCAATCCGGGAAAGCGCGTTAATATCCATCCGTTCTTACTCCTTTCCCTACTTGATTTCCAGTGCTTTCATCATCATGCTCTTCGCACCGTTCAGTATGGTAACGTTCGCTTCATAAGCTCTCGATGCGGAAATCATATCGACCATTTCCTTCATCATGTCCACATTCGGCATCAGAACATATCCGTCCGCATCCGCATCCGGATGTGTCGGATCGTATACCCGCTTAAATGGGGTATTGTCTTCGCGAATGGACGTTACCCTCACTCCCTGCTCCGTTCTGCCGGACACCATGCCAATCGCTCCTTGCAGTACACTGTCGAAGGACTGGCTGGGCGCTTTCGGGGACAGCTCAACCATTTTTCTTTTGTAAGGCTGCCAAGCCCCGTTTACAAATGTAGCGCGGGTCGTATTTGCGTTGGCCACGTTCGCTGCAATTGTATCCAGTCTGAGCCGGTTTGCAGTCAGAGCGGAAGCGCTTGTATCAAGCCCTTGGAACAAACTCATTCTTATCTACCTCCGCCTTCAATTACGCTGCGCAATTTTTGAAAATGCCCTGCAGTCAATTGGGTTAACCCATTGTACCAGATCTGGTTTTTGGCGTACTCGCTCATCTCAAACTCAAGATCCACGTCATTGCCATTGTTTTGAACGAAGTTCTCTGGGTTGGAGACAATTCTCGGCACCACATTCAAACCGCTGTCGGCAAACGGGATATGCCGGGCATTAGTACGATACGCCTGCAGTTTTTGTTGTCCTGAAGCCCCATTCATCTCTTGTTTCAGTAGGTCTTCGAACACAACCTGCTTGCTCTTAAATTGCGGGGTGTCAATGTTAGCGACGTTGTTGGCTATCGTTCTTTGTCGAAGCATAGCGGCGTCCAAAGATCGCTCCAAGATTCCTAAATGGTTACTGACTAGCATTTTTTCCAAACTCCCCCAATCTTGCTTTCGCTCCATTCCCACAAATATTCCATTTTTTCCTGTTAATTCGACACAAGAATACGACTCAATCATAGCAAAACTGCTATGGCGAAAAAAGCCCTATTCTCACAAGTTGTGACAAAATGATTCAATGGGACTAAATCCCTGATGCTCCCTATTTTTGTTAGTGTGATGGAAAATTGTAAAAGAACCTTACATATATTTGAATAAACTAGCTTTTTTAGTTAATAATTTTTGACCGTTTCGATTTAATTCCCCCAATTTCGACAAATATCTAGGTACAAATACCTAGAAAAAAGGTGTAGCACGTTTAGCTACACCTTACCTATTCCCGTTATATATTCATTTGAAACCTATTTATTTGCATAGCCCGCTTACCTGGAGCCAAAAAAATGTCATGAAGTTTTCAGCTTTTCCAGTTCTGGAAGCAGCTTCTCATTCAGAACCTTAATGAAGGTCCCTTTCATACCCAAGGAACGGGATTCGATCACGCCAGCACTCTCCAGCTTCCGCAGTGCATTTACAATGACAGAACGGGTAATGCCCACGCGGTCTGCAATTTTCGAAGCGACAAGAAGACCTTCTTTTCCTTCCAGCTCCTCAAAAATATGTTCAACAGCCTCCAGTTCACTGTAAGACAGGGAACCGATCGCCATTTGCACAACTGCTTTGCTGCGTGCTTCTTCCTCAATTGCCTCGGAACGTTCACGCAAAATTTCCATACCGACGACAGTTGCCCCTACCTCTGCGAGAATCAGGTCATCGTCGACAAACGGGTTGTTGACGCGTCCAAGGATCAGGGTACCGAGTCGATCACCGCCGCCCATTACCGGAACCAATGTCGTCCAGCCTGTGCGGAATACTTCTTTCATCTCCACTGGGAAAATGGTGTACGGGCTGTCCACATCCAGGTTTGCGGACGTCTCTTCCACTTTGAGCAAGCCAAGGCTGTACTCTTCAGGGAAGCGGCGTTCTTCGAGCATTTTACGGATGCGCTCGTTGTCCACTTCTTGGTGGATCGAGAAACCGAGCAGTTTTCCCTTGCGGCTGACCACGAAAATATTTGCTTCAATTACATCGCTTAATACTTGGGCCATTTCACTAAAATTGACCGCGTGTCCCGCTGACTTTTGCAGCAGACGGTTAATTCTTCTTGTTTTTGACAACAGATCCATTATGGTTTCCTCCCAGTCAATAATTGACCATCGTATGTTTTATAGGATGTATTGGCTCAAGTCCTTGTTGCCAACGATAGAGCCAAGCTTTTCACGCACATACTCAGGCGTGATCTGCACCACATCCAGATGAATGTCAGGGGCCTCAAAAGAAAGGTCTTCCAAAAGCTTTTCCAACAGGGTGTGAAGCCGTCTCGCACCGATGTTGTCGGTTGACTGATTCACTTCTGCGGCCAATCGGGCAATCTCCGAAATGGCATCCGGGGTAAAATCGACCCGAATCCCTTCTGTTTCGAGAAGAGCGATGTATTGCTTCAACAGCGCATTTTTCGGTTCCGTCAAAATCCTGACGAAATCCTCCACCCGCAAGCTGGTGAGCTCGACCCGGATCGGAAAACGTCCCTGCAGCTCCGGAATCAAATCGGACGGTTTGGCGATGTGGAAAGCGCCAGCTGCGATAAACAAAACAAAGTCAGTCTTTACGGGACCGTATTTTGTCATCACGGTAGAGCCTTCCACGATGGGCAGGATGTCTCGCTGCACACCTTCACGCGATACGTCGGGGCCTCTCCCATCCTTGCCGGCGATCTTGTCGATTTCATCAATAAAGATGATGCCGTGGTTCTCGGCACGCCGAATCGACTCCTGCGTGACTTCATCCATATCCACCAGTTTTTGCGCTTCTTGCTGAATTAATACCTTTCGTGCATCTTTAATTCGCAATTTTCTCTTCTTCGTCCGCTTCGGCAAAAGATTGCCCAACATATCCTGCATTTGCATCCCCATTTGTTCTGTACCCGGAACCTGGAACATATCAAACATGGAGGGGGATTGGTCCTCCACATCGATCTCAATCATCTGATCTTCCAGTTGTCCAGCCTCCAGCTGCCACTTAACCTGACGTCGCTGCTGTTCAATGGAAACGTCCTCGGGTTCAGATGATTGCTGTTGCTGTTGTCCGCCTCCGAACAACATTTCCAGCGGGTTTTTAAATGACTGCTGCTGCTTTCGCGTTGGAACGAGGATATTTACGATGGCCTCGTTGGCCAGTTTCTCGGCCTTTTCCTTTACGGATTCCATCTTCTCCTGTTTTACAGTGCGGATTGCTGCCTCTATCAAATCCCGAACCATCGACTCTACGTCACGGCCTACGTATCCGACTTCCGTAAATTTGGTGGCCTCGACCTTGATAAAAGGCGCGCCCGTCAATTTGGCAATCCTGCGAGCGATTTCTGTCTTCCCCACACCTGTCGGCCCGATCATCAGGATGTTTTTCGGTATGACTTCATCCCTCATATGCTCCGGAAGCATGTTCCGGCGATATCGGTTGCGCAAGGCCACGGCTATCGCTTTTTTGGCTTGACCTTGTCCGACGATGTATTTGTCCAGATGCTCTACAATCTTACGCGGGGTTAATTGTTCAAGGCTCAGCACCAGGAGTCCTCCCTTCCTTTCACTTCATCTCGTCGACAACGAGATTGTCGTTGGTGAATACGCAAATCTCAGCAGCTGTCCGCAAAGAAGCTTCGGCAATCTCTCTCGCACTCAGATGCGGCGCATACCGTTTCAACGCCCTGCCTGCAGCAAGCGCAAAGCTTCCTCCTGACCCAATGGCTAGAATACCGTCGTCCGGCTCGATGATTTCGCCGTTTCCAGAGATCAAAAGCAGATTATTTTTGTTGCAAACGATCATCATCGCTTCCAGTCTCCTGAGGACTTTGTCCATTCGCCATTCCTTTGCCAGTTCCACAGCAGCTCTTTGCAGATTGCCGTGGTACTCCTCCAGCTTTGCTTCAAACTTTTCAAACAGGGTGATCGCGTCTGCTACCGAGCCGGCAAAACCGGCCAGCACCTCACCGCGATACAACCGTCTTACTTTTTTAGCGCCGTGCTTCATTACCATGCTGTTGCCGAACGTGACTTGACCGTCGCCAGCCATGGCCGCTTCTCCGTTATGGTGTATGGCAAAAATTGTAGTAGCATGAAACTGTTCCATTGCAGATTCCTCCCGCTTATGTACTTCCGGCCGATCCTGGACGGGAATGACCCGCACGTGGATGGGCTGCGTCGTAAACGTGGCGCAACCGTTCCTTGGTCACATGCGTGTACACCTGGGTTGTCGAAATATTGACGTGACCAAGCAGTTCCTGCACCGTACGCAAATCCGCACCTCCATTCAGGAGATGGGTAGCAAATGTGTGGCGAAACGTATGCGGCGATACGCGCAGATTGAGCGCGTGGGCCTCCACATGCTTGTCGACGATACGGCGGACACTGCGGTCGGAGAGCGGCTCCCCGCGATAATTGAGAAGAAGGTACCCGTGGTCAGCCTTGCCGGCAAGAAGCTTCTTCCTTCCATTATCTAGGTATTGCCGAAGAATGTCGCACGCATAACTGCCGATTGGAACATATCTCTCCTTCGCACCCTTCCCGTAAACAAGAGCAATCCCCATGCTTGGGTTTACCGCTTCCAATGTTAGTGTTACCAGCTCCGACACGCGAATCCCACTTGCATACAACAGCTCGAAAATGAGCCGATCCCGCATGCCAAGTGGGGTCGAAGTGTCAGGCAGGTCAAAAAACGATTGGATTTCGTTCGGATACAGGAAGGATGGCAGTTTCTTCTCCACTTTTGGTGTCGATACCAATTGAAACGGATTTTGCGCCAGTTGACCTTCCCTTAACAAAAAACGGTACAGACTTCGCAAACTGGACAGCTTGCGGGCGATGCTGCGCCGCGATAGACCCTTTTTAGCCAAATGAGCGAGAAAGGAGCGGCCGTGCAAATAAGAAACAGCAGCAAATACAGGGATTTGGTGCTGTTCCATAAAGGCGACGAATTCGCTGATATCTGCCACGTAATGCTTCACCGTATGAGTAGAGGCGTTTTTTTCGACACGCAAATAGTCCACAAACATATCAATTTCCGTGGATATTTGCTGTGAATTGTCCATCTGACGCGCACCTCCTCAAAGGCACCTATATAGTAACATAGCCAAAAATCTGATATCAACCTAATTTGTGTCGTTTTTGTGTAAAATTCTGAATTGTGTCTAGCGCCCGCTCAGCGAGCTTTTCGTTTTTCTCCCGTTTATTGCGAATGCGCTTCTCGAGTTCCGGCACCAGCCCAAAGTTGGCATTCATCGGTTGGAAATTGTTTGGATCGGTTGTCGTGATGTAGCGTGCCATGCTGCCCATGATCGTTTCCGGAGGCAGTACGAGCAATTCCTCGCCTTTTGCCAGTCTGGCAGCATTCAGTCCAGCAAGCAAGCCCGACGCGGCCGATTCTACGTAACCTTCCACACCAGTCATCTGTCCCGCAAAAAACAGTGTATCCCGGTCCTTGTACTGATAGGTCGGCTTCAACAGCTTAGGGGAATTGATAAACGTATTCCGATGCATGACGCCGTAGCGGATGATCTCGCAGTTCTCTAGACCTGGAATCATCGAAAAGACGCGTTTTTGTTCCGGCCATTTCAGATGCGTCTGGAATCCGACGATGTTGTAAAGGGTTGCCGCACTGTTGTCCTGACGAAGCTGCACTACCGCATACGGCTGTTTTCCGGTGCGCGGATCGATCAGTCCGACAGGCTTTAACGGGCCAAACAGCATCGTTTGACGGCCTCTTTTTGCCATAACCTCGATCGGCATGCAGCCCTCAAAGAAAATTTCCTTCTCAAAATCCTTGAGCGGAACAGCCTCGGCTTCGATCAGGGCATCGTAGAAGCGGTTGAATTCCTCCTCCGACATCGGGCAGTTGAGGTACGCGGCTTCGCCTTTGTCATAGCGCGAAGCCACAAAGACCTTCTCCATGTCGATGGAATCTTTCTCAATAATGGGAGCAGCTGCATCGTAAAAGTACAGGTACTCCTCTCCTGTCAAAGACTTGAGCCTTTCAGACAAAGCGGGCGAGGTAAGCGGTCCCGTCGCAATTACGACGATACCGTCCGGGATCTCTGAAACTTCTTCTGTCATTACTTCAATCAGCGGATGGTTCCGCACAGCGTCGGTCACATACTGGGCAAATTCATGCCGATCGACTGCCAGCGCCCCGCCAGCAGGTACGGCACATTTATCCGCAGCGCCAATGATGACAGATTCGAATCGGCGCATTTCTTCCTTTAACACGCCTACTGCATTGGTCAGCGAGTTGGCACGCAAAGAGTTGCTGCAAACGAGTTCGGCAAATTTATCGGTATGATGGGCCGGCGTCTGCTTTGTCGGGCGCATTTCGTACAGTTTGACGTGTACACCCGATTCGGCGATCTGCCAGGCTGCTTCACTTCCTGCAAGCCCGGCGCCGACCACAGTTACATACGGTTGTTTTGTCATGCTGTTATCCTCCATACGTTCTCAGGAATCCGCTTAGGAATCTGCTTCTTCCTGGTAATCGCAATTGGTGCACACCACGCTGACGCCCTGCTTCTTGCGTTTCTTTTCGACCAGCAGGCTGCTGCATTTCGGGCAAGGACGTGCAATCGGTTTATCCCAAGAGACGAAATCACAGTCTGGATATCGGTTGCATCCATAGAAAATACGGTTCTTCTTGGATTTACGTTCGATAATCGATCCGGTTTCACAGTTTGGGCACTTTACGCCGATTTCTTTGACAATCGGCTTGGTATTCCTGCAGTCCGGGAACCCGGAGCAAGCGAGAAACTTCCCGAAACGTCCGAGCTTGTAAACCATGACGCTTCCGCACAGCTCACAGAACTCGTCTGATTCTTCATCTTTGATCTCGACTTCTTCCATCTGTTCTTCAGCGACTGACAACCGTTTTGCAAAGTCTTGATAAAACTGGTCCAGCACCTTTACCCAATCTGCAATACCTTCTTCGACTCCGTCCAGATCCGATTCCATATTTGCCGTAAATTCAACATCGACAATCTCCGGAAAGAACTCCTCGATCATGGTAACGACGAGCTCTCCGAGTTCTGTCGGCAGAAAGCGTTTCTCCTCTAAGGCAACGTAGCCACGCTTTTGAATGGTTTCGAGTGTTGGAGCATAAGTGGAAGGACGTCCGATTCCTTGCTCCTCCAGCGTCTTGATCAGCCTTGCTTCCGAATAGCGCGGAGGAGGCTGGGTGAAGTGCTGGGTGGGCTCGATCTCCTTCAATTCAAGGGATTCTCCTTCTTCAATTGGAGGCAGGAATGATTCTTCCTCTTTATTGTCGTCGCTTCCTTCTATATATACCTTCATGAATCCGGGGAATTTTACCTTGGAGCCGGTGGCGCGGAAGGTCACCCCGTTTACATCAATATCCACACTCATCGTATCCAAAACGGCGGAAGCCATCTGGCTCGCCAGGAAGCGCTCCCAGATCAAGCGGTACAAGCGGAGCTGATCCCGACTGAGGACCTCTTTCAACTGGTCGGGCGTCCGCAGCACGGAAGTCGGGCGAATCGCTTCGTGAGCATCCTGAGCGTTCTCGTTTTTCGCTTGTGTTCTCTGTTCCGTCAATATGTAGTCTGCACCGAAATTCTCCAGGATGTACTCTTTTGCTTCATTTTGAGCAGTCACGGAAATTCGCGTGGAATCCGTACGCATGTAGGTAATTAGACCTACCGCTCCCTCTTTGTTGCCCAGGTCAATCCCTTCGTATAGCTCTTGGGCAATCCTCATCGTTTTGGCTGTTCGGAAATTCAGCTTCCGAGCCGCTTCCTGCTGAAGCGAGCTGGTAATAAAAGGCGGAGCCGGATTTCGCTTTCTTTCCCGCTTGGTCACCTTTTTCACCAGGTAAGGATGATTGCCGATCTGCTCGATCACCTGTTTGACGTCGGCTTCGGACTTCAACTCTGTTTTTTCGTCGCCAATCCCGTAAAATTTGGCTTCAAAAACTTTTCCTTTGCTGATTAACATGCTGCTGATCGTCCAATACTCTTCGGGAATAAACTGTTGAATTTCTCTTTCCCGATCCACAATCATCTTGACAGTGACAGTTTGAACCCGCCCTGCGCTCAATCCTTTGCGGATCTTTTTCCAAAGTATCGGGCTGATATTGTAGCCGACGAGACGGTCCAGAATTCGTCTCGCCTGCTGGGCATTCACCAGGTCCATATTGATATGGCGAGGATGCTTGAAAGCCTCCTTGATGGCGTCTTTCGTGATTTCATTGAAAACAACCCGCAGAGGCTGGTTCATATCAAGGCCAAGATATTGAGCCAGGTGCCAGGCGATGGCCTCCCCTTCGCGGTCCGGGTCGGCTGCGAGATAGACTTTTTTCACTTTTTTCGCAGCGTCCTTCAAGGTTTTCAAAACGTCGCCTTTGCCGCGAATGGTTATGTATTTCGGTTGAAACTGCTGATTAACATCAACGCCCATTTGGCTTTTTGGGAGGTCGCGTACATGGCCCATGGACGCTTTCACTATATATTTGCTTCCCAAATATTTTCCAATTGTTTTTGCTTTCGCCGGGGATTCGACAATCACTAGCGTGTCAGCCATCTTTTTCCTCCCCTTTCTGTAAGGAATCTCCCCTATTATTAAATATGCTTATCCGATTTGTCAAACACTTGAAGCATGAAGGCTTCGGGAGGATTCCAGCGATTCCGGGAGAAAGTGACTATCGTCTCACATAATATCCTCCCGGTAGGCTGGCAATCACATTTTTACTTTCCAGCTTTAGTAATGTCCGAAACAAGCAGGCCTGATCAGCCCCGGAAAGACGTCGGCCTACTTCATCCATATGGATCGGTTCGTGGCGGATATGCTGAAAAAGCCGTTGTTCCTCGTCATCCAGTGCGACTTTCTCGTCCGCGAAAGCACCCGAACCCTTTTTCTTGCTCGCAATGACCGCTTTCCAATAAGGTGGCAGCTCATCGAGAACATCTTCAATGCCTGTTACTAGCTTTGCACCTTGTTTCACCAAGTTATTCGGCCCAGCGCTTACCTCAGAAAATATGGGTCCGGGCACAGCAAAAACCTCTCGCCCCTGCTCGAGCGCACAATCCGCTGTAACCAACGACCCGCTCCTCTCCGCCGCCTCAACGACCACTGTCCCTACACTTAAACCGCTGATAATCCGGTTGCGCTCGGGAAACAGGCCAGGTACCGGCGGCACACCCGGCGGATACTCGGAGACAAGCAGGCCTGCGGATTCAACCTCTCGGAACAAGGGACGGTGGGCGGCAGGGTAAACGACGTCGATGCCGCATCCCAATACGCCGATTGTCGCTCCTTTGATCCGCAGGGCAGTCCGATGCGCCTCTGCATCAATCCCGTGAGCAAGACCGGAGACGATAACCAGACCTTTGCCACAGAGCTCCTTGACCAGTTGTGCGCAAGCGGCCCGGCCGTAGGGCGTTGGCTTTCTGGACCCGACAATGCCAATCGCAGGCCCGGCGATCAATTCGATATTTCCTTTGTAAAAGAGTGCAAGCGGGGGATCGGAAATGTTTCGCAGCAGAGGAGGAAACACCTCTTCCCAGCATCCGATCACACCGATACCGTTTTGTCTTAAAAAAGTCAGACGTCTTTCTGAATGCACTCCGCTCAGCCGTTCTACTCCCGCTCCGATCAGCTTGACGGGGAATCCGGCTTCTGCCGCAACCTGACGCCACCCTTTGCCCACTGCCGTAAATGACCCATGCTTCTCATATAACTCTCGAAGCCTTTTTCTTCCCAGCCCCGGAATGCCCACAAGCCCGCAATACCAGGCAATCTCTTCTTCGTTTCCGACAGGTGTCATCCCTTCTCCACTCTCCCTTGAGCCCCTTTTTCATTAATTTTACAAAGAGACAGAGAGTCACTCTAGAAAACCTGGATATGCGTTTTTTTCTAGTAGTCGACGTTTGTCGGAGCTTTTATAACAAAACATGAGCTGATTTGACAACATTGGACCCGGGAATCGAGTAGGAGGGGGCGACTAACCCCCGTCCTCTCACACCACCGTACGTACCGTTCGGTATACGGCGGTTCACCAAGCTTGACG
>k87-329473_pt1 | contig 53636 bp, 47 predicted proteins | sample MGYA00084031_6733416 | MGnify analysis MGYA00084031
GCTCACGGGCGTTTCGGATGACATGCTCTGCATGAACGAAGAGACGTTCGGTCCACTCATGCCGGTCACGACGTTCAAAGATGAAGCGGAAGTCATCCAACGGGCCAACAACACGCCGTACGGGTTAGCAGCCTACGTCTTCACCGAAAATATCGGGCGGGCGATCCGCATCAGCGAAGGGTTAGAGTACGGCATTGTCGGCCTAAACGACGGCTTGCCCTCTGTTCCGCAAGCTCCGTTCGGCGGGTTTAAAGAAAGCGGCCTCGGCCGGGAAGGCGGGCATTACGGTATCGAAGAATTTTTAGAGGTGAAGTACGTCTCCATAGCGCTTTGAGGGAGTTTCAAAAATGAAACAAGAGGGTGATAAGAGAGTGGGGGAGTTTGAAACACGCTACAGTTTTGGCGGAGATGAATTCATCTTTGTCGAATTGAGTGAAGAGATGAGTTTGGAAGTCAATTTTCGGGGGATTGCCATTACGCGGAAGCTGAAAGAAAAAAATTTACCGGGAATCGTCGACATTTGTCCTTCCAATGCATCGTACCTCGTGCGGTTCGATCCTAATGAGATCAATCCGCAAGATTTGTTGGCGGAGTTAAAACAATTGGAACGGGAAGTATCTGATCTCGATGGTGTTGAGATTCATTCGCGATTAGTTGACGTCCCGGTCTTATTTGAAGATCCGTGGACGCACGAGGCGGTCATGCGTTTTCGTGACCGCCATCAAGACCCCGAATCGACAGACCTCGAATACGCCGCGAGGATTAACGGTTACGCATCAAAAGAAGACTTTATCACCGCCATTACGAGTGCGCCTTTCATCGTCTCGATGATCGGTTTTGTCCCCGGATTGCCGTTTTGTTTTCAAATTGTCCGGAAAGAAGAACAGATTGAAGTGCCGAAGTACGTCCGACCGCGTACGTTCACGCCGGAGCGAACTTTTGGTTTCGGCGGGGCTTTTTCCGTCATTTATCCCGTACAGGGTGCAGGTGGCTATCAAATGTTCGGGATCGCAGCCACTCCGGTTTTTGACCGGGAGCAACGACTGCCTGATTTTCAAGACTCCATGGTATTTCCGCGGCAGGGGGATATTTTCCGCTACCGGAGTGTGACGCGGGAAGAATACGATGCTGTGCGTGAACGTGTGGAAGCGGGAACATTTAAATACCGCAAACGGGAAATTACCTTTACTCCTTATGACGTGCTCAAGGACCCCAAGCAGTTTTCCGAAATGGCACTGGGGAGGTTGTACCATGATTAAGGTGTTGAAGCCGGGCTTAGAGACGACCGTACAGGATCAGGGCAGAAAAGGATTTTACGCTATCGGCATGCCTCCTTCTGGGGCTGTCGATCAATTCGCCTATACTGTCGGGAACATGCTCGTCGGAAATGACGACGGTGCCGCCGCTTTGGAAATGACGTACATGGGACCTGAACTAGAATTCCAACAAGATGCGGTCATCGCTTTAACAGGAGGAGCGATTCCGCCCAAAATAAACGGTAAGGACGTCCCAATGTGGGAAACGATTTACGTGAGGCGCGGTGATGTGCTGTCGTTTGGTATCGTCAAACACGGTGCGCGGGCTTATCTTGCGGTAGCCGGTGGAATTGACGTTCCGGAAATAATGGAGTCTCGGTCGACGTACACCTTGTGCGGTGTCGGCGGGTATGAGGGTCGTCCGCTTAAAAAGGGAGATGTCCTCAAGATCGGTGATGGGCAGAAGCGAATGGTGGAAGAAGGAACCCGGATTCCGTCTGAGTTCATCCCGTCTGTCACCACCCCCCACGAAATTCGCGTGATGATGGGCCTCTGTAGCTACCGTCTGACAGAAGAGAGCAAAACGCGCTTTTTGGACACGATATGGACGGTCACTCCCGAAGCAAACCGGGTAGGGTACCGTCTGAAAGGGGAGCGACTTAAGTTTGTTCCCCGAGAACAACCGTTTGGAGCGGGCAGCAACCCATCTAACGTGGTAGACTTGGGTTACCCCATCGGGTCCATTCAAATTCCGGACGGCGTTGAACCGATTGTCCTGTTAAACGATGCCGTTACCGGCGGCGGCTATGCGACGATTGCGACCGTAATCAGTCCGGACCTTTCCAAAATCGCGCAGGCGAAAACAGGGGAAAAAATCAAATTCGTATCTGTTTCACTGGAACAGGCTTTGAACATCCGCTCTGAATCCGAGCAACGTCTAAACAAGATTCGCAAACGCGTCGAAGGAGGAATGTGACATGAGTGATAAAAAACAGGTGTTATCGCCGTTGCCAGGGATCTTTTACCGGAAACCTGATCCAAATGCGGACCCGTATGTAAAAGAAGGGGATCGAGTCAAAGCGGGCGATGTCATTGGATTAGTGGAAGTGATGAAAAATTTTCAGGAAATCCAAGTAGAGGAAGACGGAATCATTGAGTCGTTCGAAGTGGAAAATGAAGCGGAAGTGACGGCGGGACAAGTCATTGCTGTGCTAAAGTGACGCTGTTCATATAGAGCTGTTAAACCAGTTTCTAACGGGTTATTCTTTTTTTGGGCGTAGTAAAAGAAGGGTGATCTATGAAACGCATACAAAAAATATTGATTGCCAACCGAGGAGAAATTGCGAGACGGATTATCCGCACGTGTCGACGGATGGGGATCCTATCTGTTTCTGTATATTCTGATGCAGATCGGGAGGCCCCTCATGTGAAAGAAGCCGATGAGTCTTATTACATCGGCTCCTCACAGGCGAAAAAAAGTTACTTAAACATCGACAACATTATAGATGTCGCCCGTCAGTGCGATGCCGATGCCATTCACCCGGGATACGGTTTTTTATCGGAAAATGCTGTCTTTGCCCGCAAATGTGAGGAAAATGCCATAACGTTTATCGGACCGGACCCACGGATCATCGAGCAGATGGGGAGTAAAATTGAAGCCCGTCGCGCGATGAAACGAGCCGGGGTTCCGGTTGTGCCAGGGTGGGACGGTCGGTTAAACTCTGCTGAAGAAGCGGTAGAAGTAGCTGATCAGTTAGGATTTCCACTTATGTTGAAAGCGAGCGCCGGAGGGGGAGGCATAGGACTGCGCCTCGTCCAGGACGAAGCGGAACTGAGACGTCTATTTTCCGCCGCTGAACAACAGGCCGGTGCTTCTTTCGGAGACAGGGCCCTGTTTTTGGAACGGTACATTGAACGCGCCCGCCATATTGAAGTCCAGATCGCCGCAGATAAATTTGGAAACGCGATTCATCTGTTTGAACGAGAATGTACCATTCAACGGAGAAATCAGAAAGTGATCGAGGAGAGCCCTTCACCTGTTCTAACAGACGCGTTGAGGCAATCACTGTGTGAAACTGCTGTTCGGGGTGCCAAAGAAATCGGTTATACGAACGTGGGAACGATGGAGTTTATATTTGATGAAGAAACGCAAGGCTTCTTCTTTCTTGAGATGAATACTCGTTTACAAGTAGAGCATCCCGTCACGGAAGCCATCACCGGATTAGATTTAGTTGAACTGCAAATTCGTTTGGCTGCAGGAGAACCATTGCCACTAGAGCAGTCTGACGTTCAGACGTCCGGTTATGCGGTGGAGGGGAGGCTCTATGCAGAAGATCCGGTCACGTACTTCCCTTCGCCTGGTACCATTGAGAGACTCACATTGCCGGAGGACGGTGTGCGACTCGATTTTGGGGTAGAAGAAGGGAGTGCCGTATCCCCCTTTTACGACCCGATGATCGGAAAAGTGATTGTACACGCTGACGATAGACAATCGGCCATCAGCCGATTTCAGCAAGTGCTCCGTGAAATGAAAGTGGAAGGGATCCGAACGAACCTCCCGCTCCTTGAGAGAATTGTCGCAGATCCCGACTTTCGCGAAGGAATGTACACCACCCGCTATTTAGAGGAGAAAGATTTACTCGCTTCTGATGACACTTGATGACAGCACGGAAGGAGGAGCGACCTTATCGAGCGAAACACTTTCCGCTTCTGACGACACGAGCAAAGCGTAAACGGTGTCAAAACGAACTAAAAGGAGGTCAGTCTCTGATGAAAGTCGATCTCAACTGTGATATGGGCGAGAGCTTTGGCTCATACGAGATGGGTCAGGACGATGAGATGATGCAGTTCATTACATCGGCAAACATCGCCTGCGGTTACCACGCCGGTGATCCACAAGTGATGCGGAATACGGTAGAGCTGGCTAAAAAATACGGGGTCGGAATTGGCGCCCACCCCGGTTTTCCGGATCTCATGGGGTTTGGCAGACGCTATATGCACTGTACACCTTCCGAAATAAAAAATTACGTCATCTATCAACTGGGAGCTCTCAGAGAATTCGCGTCGATCTCGGGACTAACGATTCAACACATGAAACCGCACGGTGCATTGTTCATGATGGCGATGGAAGACGAGGCGATTGCCAGAGCTATACTGGAAGCCATCGGTGAGATGGGGGAAGACATTATCGTGTTTGCCTTGAACCGTTCTGCCGTTATCGAAGTGGGTGAGAAAATGGGCATTCCCATTGCCAAAGAAGGCTATGCAGATCGGGAACACACGGCCACAGGCTCGATTGTGCTGACGCGCAAAGGCCCGACGATTACCGACGTTGACGCCATGGCTAAGCGCGTCGTGCGCATGGTTAAAGAAGGAAAAGTGGAGACCAACACGGGGGAAGATACCGAACTCGACGTGCAGACGGTGTGCATCCACGGGGATACGCCGGGAGCAAGCGAACTCGCTAAAGCGGTTCGCGCATCGTTAACGTCCGCCGGCGTTGAGGTGACGTCCATTCGCAACATTTTGTAGCGAAAGTGTGAGGCCGATGTGGTAAAGTAAGGGGGTGAAAGGGGTGGTATTTATGCGTTTTGATCAGGTGGAGATGCAAAACAAAGAGCTGGAAGCGATTTTGAATGCGTCATTCGACGAAATTTTCGTCACCGATGCCAGAGGGTACGTGACTCGCGTCAACGCGGCGTGCGAGAGGTACTATCAAATTCCGGCGAAAGACCTCGTCGGGAAACATGTCAAAGAACTGGAAAAAATGGGAGTTTTTTATCCCTCGGTCACACCCCATGTCATGCAGAGCAGACAGCCCGTTGAAATGTTCCAACGCACACAAAAAGGGCGTTATCTGCTCGTGCGGACTCGCCCCTTATTTGACCAAGACGGCCAACTGTACCGAATCGTCAGTTTTTCCCGAGATTTGACCGACGTCATTCAGTTAAATGAGCGGATCAAAGAGCTGGAAGGACAGCTAGAACAGTATAAAAAGGAACTTGACGACAGGGTCGAACTGAACGGGATTATCGCCAACAGCCAGAAGATGCGAGATGTCCTCCACCTGGTGAACAAAGTGGCGCGCGTGGACAGCACCGTGCTCCTCACGGGGGAGACGGGCGTCGGTAAAACGGTCATCGCGCGGGCGATTCACGATTTAAGCGAGCGGCGCGGCGGCCCGTTTAACTACGTGAACTGCGGTTCACTCCCCGATTCCCTCATTGAATCGGAACTGTTCGGGTATGAGCCCGGTTCGTTTACCGGAGCGGCACCGCACGGACGGCAAGGATTGATTGAAAAAACGCAAGGCGGGACGTTCTTCCTGGACGAAATCGACGCCTTGTCCCTCTCCATGCAGGCGAAGCTGCTCCACGTGTTGCAGGAAAAACACGTTCGTCCGATCGGTTCCAGCACGTATGTGAAGGTCGACGTACGCTTCGTCGCGGCCAGCAACAAACAGTTAGAACAACTGGTGGAGGAAGGGGCGTTCCGGGAGGACTTGTACTACCGATTGAATGTCGTCCCCATTGAGATTCCCCCGTTGCGCGAACGGAAGGAAGACATCATTCCTTTGGCGTACCACTTCCTCGATTACTTTAACCGCCAGTACGAGCGCAACGTACAGTTTTCCCCCCAGTTGCTGTCTGCGTTCCTGGATTACTCGTGGAAAGGAAACGTTCGGGAAGTGTCCAATGTGGTGGAGCGGTTGGTAGTGACGGCCGATTCCGACGAAGTGACGTATCGGGATCTTCCGCCCTTTCTCAAAAAACCTTCCGCAGAGGGGAGGGGCACTTTAAGAGAGATGCTGGAAGCCGCGGAAAAAGAAATTATAGTCGAAGCGTACGCCAAACACCCTTCTTCCTATCAACTGGCGGAAGCCCTCGGGATTAGTCAATCGTCCGCCATGCGCAAAATCCGAAAGTACGTTCAGAACGAGAAGAGCCGGAGTGAAAAGGATTGACTGCAATAGAATGGTGTAGAACTTAGGAGAGGATGTTCGTTAAATGCTGCCACCTCCGCACGCAACGTTCACAAGTTGCGCCACGTTATGTGAACGCAAGTCGTTTCATCTGTTTAAACCGTATTTCTTCATCCGCCTCATAATGGCCGACTGGGTCATTCCTAACGCTTTGGCCGCTTTTCGGGTCGAACCGTGCTTTCGCAAAGCCCGTTGAATCCACTCTTTTTCAATGCTTTCCAGCAATTGGGGAAGGGTTTCGCAACCGTGCGCGTCTTGCTTGATCCAGGCCAATGGAGAGGCCTTTTTTAGCGAATCCGGCAAATCGTTGGCTGAAATTTCCTGTTGGGGAGACGTAATGATCACACGTTCTACCAAGTTTTCAAGTTCTCGTATATTTCCCGGCCAATCGTAGTTTTGCAAGACGTCATAAGCTTGAGGAGAAAATGTTTTGTTTGACCCGTAAATACTGTTGAATTTATTTAAGAAACTTTGTGCCAAATGGACGATGTCGTCCTTTCTTTCGCGCAAGGGCGGAATGTGAATGGGGAGCACGTTTAGCCGGTAAAATAAATCCGTCCGAAAGCGGTTTTCTCGCACGAGCTTCTCCAGATTTTGATTCGTGGCGGCGATGATCCGGATATCGGCGGTTTTGGACTTTGTGCTGCCCAGTGGCAAATACGTCTTATCTTGTAAAAGTTTGAGCAGTTTCGGCTGGATTGAAAGAGGAAGCTCACCGATCTCATCCAGAAAGAGCGTCCCCTTTTCCGCTGTTTCCACAAGCCCGGTTTTGCCGGTGCGGCTCGCTCCGGTAAACGTGCCTTTCTCGTAACCGAAAAGCTCCGATTCCAGCAATGTCTCGGGGATCGTACTGCAGTTGATCTCGACAAACGGCTGTTTGTTGCGGTGACTGAGCTGGTGAATGAATTGGGCAACCGTACTTTTCCCGACCCCCGTCTCCCCGGTGAGTAGAACGGTCGTATCCACCGATGCCACCCTTTCGCACAGATCGAGGAGCTCTCTAAAGCGTTTGCTCTTTCCGACGAGATCGCTGGACGGTTCCGAGGATTGGACCAGCATTTTCATTTTGCGCAGTTCTTGACTGTATTTTCGCAATAGCGCCTCCGTCTCCTCCAACTGTAAAGACGTGCGGACAGCTTCTGTAATGTCGCGAGAGTGGACGACGACGAGCTCTATGTCACCGTTTGGATTTTTCAACAAATTTCCCGTCACCAGATGTTTCTGTCCGTTTTTGGACGTTTGAACCGTACTCACGGTCCTCTGTTTTTCTAACGTTAAGCGCGTGACGGACGGATAAAAGACCTTCTCGTTTTCCAACTCACGGACGTTCCGCCCGATGAGTTCCTCCCGCTTTCTCCCGATTATTCTTTCACTGGCATCATTGAGCCAAATTGTCTTTCCCCTCGCATCGGAAATGTAAATCCCATCTGAAAGCGTATTAAAAATGTTAAAAGTACGAACATATTCCTTGATTTCCGACATTTTCATTTCCCCCTCTGAACTCTTTAGGGCATCCGAATCGATTTCAATTCATTATAACAAATAATCGGCGATAATAGGGTTTTTACGAATCGGAATCGTTTCATCGAGTTGAATTCGGTTCAAATCCTCTTTCGAAATGGCGGTTTGAGCCACAAAAATGCCTTCAAAACTTCATTAAAAAGTCAATTTACTTGGCATATTTATTGCATATTCCTGTAATACCTACGAATTTGAGAAGAAGGTGAAGGTACCATGAAAGAATTCCCTTCGATTAACCGCGCGAGGCTGGAAGGCACGATCGAAGCAAGCGCTCGCATTGGCGCCACAGACGACGGAGGCCTCCATCGCCTTGCCTTGAGTGATCAAGACAAGAAGATGCGGGATTTGTTTGTGCAATGGTTAAGGGACGCTGATTTGGATGTAAAAGTAGACGATTTGGGCAACATTTACGGTTACCGCCCAGGGGCGAACAAATATTTGGAACCCGTTGTTCTAGGTTCCCATTTGGATACACAGCCGAACGGGGGGCGCTTTGACGGTGTTCTCGGCGTTTTGAGTGCACTGGAAGTGGTCCGAACGTTTAACGACTGGGGGATAGAGACTGAGAGGACGATTGTCGTCGCGAATTTTACTAATGAGGAAGGGGCCCGTTTTGAGCCTTCCATGCTGGGCTCAGGAGGCCTTTCAGGCGTCTATGATTCCGAATACATTTTCTCCCGACAAGATCGAGACGGTCGAACGTTCGGCGAAGAACTCCAACGAATTGGATACAAGGGAAAGCCGGAAAACCGCCTGAAGGACATTTACCGTTACGTTGAGCTCCATGTCGAGCAAGGCCCTTATCTGGAGTCCAGCGGCCATTCGATTGGGGCTGTTGAAGGGGTCCAGGGCATCGCTTGTTTGCAAGTCAATGTAAAAGGAGAACAGGACCATGCGGGGACGACACCGATGGAGACGCGCAAAGACGCACTTGTAACAGCCGCGAAAATGATAGCGGATCTCAATCGGTTAGCAAGAGAGAGCGACGAGGGCACCAAAGTGACGGTCGGGCGCATGTCTGTCGAGCCCAATGTGAGTAATTGCGTACCCGGTGAAGTCACCTTTACTGTGGATATTCGGCATTATGATGATGAGATTCGCAACCGCACGATTGAAATGGTAAAAGACCGTTTAGGAACCTTGGCCGGCGTGGAAGATGTGGAGTTGCAAATCGAACTGTTATGGCATACGCCTTCCACCGCGTTTGCCAAAGACGTTGTGAATCTCATTCTAGAAGGGGCCCAGTACTTTCGTTACCCTGCTCGGACGATCACCAGCGGTGCCGGCCACGATGCTCAACATATCCACAAAATAGCACCGTCGGCGATGATCTTTGTGCCAAGTGTTCACGGTAAAAGCCATTGCGCAGAAGAGTTTACCGCTATGGACGACATCGAAAAAGGCGCGAACACTTTACTGTACGTCACCTATCGACTAGCTGGTCATACAAAACCGTGAAAGGGGATGAGCGTTTATGAATTTCCACGTATTCGTTCTGTTTTGGAACGCCCTCTTCGTGACGATACTCTCTTCGGGGATTGTGTTGTGGATATTGCGCAAACAGTACCTGCCGGTCATCAAGAAGCTGGAGGAAAAACAGCAACAGAAGGATGCTGACAAGAAAATGGACAACTGAGGTCAAAACACCGCGCTTAAAGGAGGAGTTGTCGTTTGGTTAATCTCGTATTTTTTACGGTTCTCGTCGTATACGTTGCCGTTGGAGCTTTTATCACGCGTTACGTCAAAAACAGTGACGACTTTTACATCATGGGAGAAAAAGGTTCCACCGTGTTGATCGTGGGCACACTGGCTGCCACATATTTGAGTGCGACCACTTTGATGGGCATAGCCGGCCAGTCTTACAGCGAAGGACCGTTGATCATCGCGGCCTTAGGGTCTTTTGGCGCCTGGATCGGGACGCTGCTCGCAGTCGTTTACGTTGGGCGGAGAATGAAAGCGATAGGCTGTAAAACGATGCCGGATTTCTTTGAGAAGCGCTTTAATCATAAATGGGTCAGCACTGTGGCGATTCTGATCATGATTGTCGGTCTGCTTGGCTACGGCGTAATCCAATTCATCGGTGCCGGCTTGATTATAAGCGAGATCACGAATATTTCCTTCCCAGTTATAATTGTCGCTTTCACCGTTGCCATGCTCGTCTTTTCTGCTTTGGGCGGCATGTTCGGCGTCGTGGTCACTGACACGTTGATGTTTTTTACAATGCTCGCGATCTCCGTCGTGATTGCCCCGATGATTATCGGACAAGCCGGTTTCGAGGAAATGAAAGGGTTATCTGAAACGTTGAGTGGTTATTGGACCGTTCAGGGAGCTGCCGATCGACCGTTAGGCTGGTCCATCTCTCAATTCCTTGTATGGATTTTGTTTTTTACTTGCATGCCGGCACTAGTGTCAAGGGTTTTTCCCGCCAAAAACGATTTTGTTATTTTAAAGGTGGCCATCATCGGGGTGTTTTTCGCGCCTTTCATGCAACTGACGGTCTTTTTGGCAGCTGGCGGTTTGCAAGTGTTGCAGCCGGGGATCGAAGATACGGATAAAGTGATGGTCATTGGCTTTCTTGAGCACACCCCGTCTTTTGTCGCCGGCATTGGGTTAGCCGGGGTCATGGCTTCCATTTTGTCCACCGCCTCTACGCTGTTCGTCCTGCTCGGCTTCGCCTTGTCGCGGGACTTGTACGAGAAGTTGTTCAACAAAAAGTTGTCCGAGCGCCAGAGTCTGTTAGCAGGCCGCATGGGCCAACTCATTGTGGGTGCCGTTGTGTGCGCCATTGCCATCGCCCGCCCTTCAGCCATATATTGGATATCGATCTACGCGGGATCCATTTTTGCCGTTGGATGGTTGCCGACCATAGTGGCCAGTTTTGAGTGGAAGCGGATGAACAGTAAAGCAGCGCTGGCGAGCATGATAACGGGCGTGGCGAGTTTTATTGTCGTGGGAGAGTTGGTCAGTGCAGGATGGGTTACATTGCCGGAACACATCGATGAGCTCATGATTGCCCTCGTGTTTTCAGTGATTGCATTAGTGGTGACGGCCATGCTGACAAAACCCAACCAGTACGAATTGCACTATTTCCAACAGATGAAAAACACTAGCATGTCCCAAATTACCATCAAGGAAGTTTTATCTAAACCTGATGGTTTGATGGAGTTGAAGAAGCAGTACAGGTTGATTGTCATGTACGCCGTCGTTTTCACTGTCATTTCTGCCGCAATCTGGGGGTATTTCTTCATCAAGCTAGGTTTGTAAAAAAATGGTTTGTTGTCAAATAAAGCTGTAGAAGGAAAGGGGATAACATGACGGATTGGAAAGAAAAGATTATATCCTGGATGGAACGTGCGGAACCTGTTGCCACGAAGTGGTTGAGTCAGCTCGTACAGTGCGACAGTACGACTGGACGTGAAAAAGACGCACAGCGGATTACGCGGGACATCTTAGTCGAGATGGGTGCCAAAGTCGACATGTGGGAACCGGAAGGAGATACGCTGATAAACCATCCTTTGTTTAATACGACGAGGACTGATTTTACAGACAGTCCGAATGTCGTCGGGGTGTTTAAAGGAACAGGTGGCGGAAGATCCATGATCTTAAACGGCCACATTGATGTAGTGCCAGAGGGTGACCGGGAACAGTGGGAGAGTGACCCTTGGAGCGGAACAGTGAAGAAAGGGAAACTTTACGGGCGCGGCAGCACGGACATGAAAGGGGGCAATGTGGCTGCTCTGCTGGCGGTCAAGTGTTTGACAGACTTGCGTGTCCGGTTAAAGGGGGATGTGATTTTCGAAAGCGTGATCGAAGAAGAGAGTGGAGGGGCAGGCTCCCTTGCAGCGGCGCTCCGTGGATACCGCGCAGACGCGGCCATTATCCCCGAACCGACGGACATGAAAATATTCCCGAAAACGCAGGGTTCTATGTGGTTCCGGCTATACGTGCCAGGCTTGTCTGCCCACGGGGGAACGCGGTACGAAGGCGTCAGCGCCATCGACAAAGCGTTTCTCGTCGTCCAGGCCATTCGCAAGCTGGAGGAGGAGCGGAATGCTGAGATTCAAGATCCCCTCTATGCCCAAACGCCGATTCCTGTACCCATTAATATCGGGAAAATCAAGGGTGGAAGCTGGCCGTCGGCGGTTGCCGACGAAGTCGTTTTGGAAGGGAGGATGGGTGTCAAACCTGAAGAAGACCTTGTTGCTGCCCGTGAATCTTTGGAACGCGCGATACGTAAACTTTGCCAGCAAGATGAGTGGTTGGAGAAACATCCGGTAAAAGTTGAATGGTTCGGAGCTCGATGGGTCCCGAGCAACTTGAGTTCAGAACACCCTTTGATTCGTTCGCTGAGTGAACAGTATCAAACGGTCATGGACCAAGAACCAGAGATAGAAGCGTCACCTTGGGCGACAGATGCTGGCATGTTGCAGACAGCAGCGAAGACACCGACTGTTGTGTTTGGACCTGGCGTCACGGCGGTAGCTCACTATCCAAATGAATACATCCCTCTGCAGCGGATTCTGGATTGTGCGAAAGTGATCGCTCTCACGTTGATCGATTGGTGCGGGATAGACGACTGTTAAATTTTTAGCGGGTCAAACCGCTTTTTTTTTGTTTTGGGCCAGGGGCATGTGGAGAAGTTAGGGCTAGGTTAGTCTGTCGGCTTGTCAGGCAATTTTTGATAAAATGGCAAGTAAACAAAGGCACAAAGGAGTTAACACCTATGATCTCTTTGAGCGTACTCGATCAATCCCCTATTGCTAGCGGGAGCCATGCACGGGAGGCGCTGCGGCAAACGGTTCAACTCGCCCAAGCGGCGGAGCGGTTAGGCTATAGGCGGTTTTGGGTGTCCGAGCACCACGATGCGACGACGCTGGCAGGTTCGACGCCGGAAGTGCTCATCGCCCACCTGGCAGCTCGGACGAAGCGCATCCGTGTAGGCTCCGGCGGTGTAATGCTCCCCCATTACAGCGCGTACAAAGTGGCGGAAAACTTCCGCATGTTGGAAGCCCTCTACCCGCACCGAATTGACCTAGGGATTGGACGGGCCCCTGGCGGGATGCCCCTTGCGACGATGGCACTGAATGAAGGAAAGGAACGCCATGTCGATATGTACCCTCAGCAAGTGGAAGATCTCATCGGGTATTTAACGGATTCCCTCCCCGACAACCACCGTTTTCACGGGCTCACGGCAACGCCTGTCGTAGACTCGGTTCCGGAGATGTGGCTCCTCGGTTCTAGCGGCGGGAGTGCGACAGTCGCGGCCGAAAATGGGATCGCCTATTCGTTTGCCCACTTTATTAACGGGGAAGGTGGGGAAGAGGTCGTGCGGGCGTATAAGCGGCAGTTCCAGCCGTCGCCACTCCTGGACGAGCCGAAGACGAGTGTGGCGATTTTCGTCGTCTGCGCGGAAACTGACGACGAAGCCGACCGCATCGCGTCCAGCCTCGATTTGTCTCTCTTAATGATCGCCAACGGGCAAAAATCGGACGGAACGCCGACGATAGAGGCGGCGCAATCGTATCCGTACACCCCGTTTGAGTTGGCGCACGTGCGGGAAAACCGCAAGCGGATGATCGTCGGCAGCCCGGCGACGGTGAAACGACGCATTGAGGCGCTGGCTGCAGCTTACGACACGGAGGAAGTGGTGGCTGTGACGATTACGCACAGTTTTGAACACCGCCTCCGGTCGTACGAGCTGTTGGCCGACGTCTTCCAACTGAACTGATGGAAACCGATGTCCGCAAAGCTGTCACGTGACGATAAATGGCCGTTTGGACAAAAAAGGAAGGGATGTGGCATGCTTTGTCGAATGTGACATACAAGAAGAGTGTGTCAGGAGATGACAAAGGAGGCTTTTTCAGATGAAAGCGATCGTTTTGAGAGAGATTGGCGGGCCACAGCGATTGAAATACGAAGACGTGGACGACCCGACCCCCAGTCGGAAAGAAGTGGTCGTCCGCCTGCACACAGCGGCCCTCAACCGCCGGGACGTCTTTGTCACGTACGGGCAGTATCCGGGAATCCGGTTGCCGGCCATCCCCGGCTCCGACGGTGCGGGGATCGTGGTGGACGCAGGAGTTGAGGTGAAGCATGTCGCAATAGGCAGTGAGGTGGTGATCTACCCCGGACTGGACTGGGGAGACGACGTCGGGAAGAAGGGCCTCCACTTCCACATTCTCGGCGTGCCGACTGACGGAACATTCGCTCAGTACGTGAAAGTGCCGGCGGAGAACGTGTATCCCAAGCCTCCGCATTTGTCCTGGGAGGAAGCAGCGGCTTTGCCCCTCGCCGGATTGACAGCTTACCGCGCCCTTGTGACGAAGGGTCAGGTAAAGAAAGGGGAGACTGTCCTCGTCCCAGGCGTCGGCGGCGGGGTCGCCACGGTTCTGGTTCAGTTTGCGAAAGCTCTCGGCGCACGCGTGTATGTCACATCCAGTCAGGATGAAAAGATTGACAGAGCGAAAACCCTCGGCGCTGACGGGGGAGTGAATTATACCGAGGAAGACTGGCCGAAAAAATTGAAAGAGTTGACCGGCGGTGTCGATCTCTCGGTCGACAGCATCGGCGGGGACGTGTTCGACAAGCTCATGTCACTCGGGCGCATCGGAAGCCGTATCGTGACGTTCGGCGCGACGAAAGGACCCGTGCCGCAACTGGTAATGCCGAAACTGTTTTTGAAGGAAATCACCGTGCTCGGAACGACGATGGGCAGCCCGCAAGAATTTCGGGAAATGCTCGCCCTTGTGGAGCGGCACCGCATCCGCCCTGTCCTGGACAACACGTATCCACTGACTGACGTGTCTGTTGCGATGCACCGCATGGAAAAGGGCGACAACTTCGGGAAAATTGCCCTCTCGATTCCCTAGCCATGTCTGAAAAACGCCATTTTGCTGTAGGAGTGGGAGACAATGGTCCATGAAACGCCTATCCGCGTCCGATTCGGAGAAACCGACCTGCTCGGGCATGTGAACAACGTCAGTTTTTTCTCTTACCTGGAGCATGCCCGGGTCCAGTTTTTTAAGGAATTGACTCGTCAACTGGATCACAAGACGTGGCGGTATATTTTAGCTTCGATCAAATGTGATTTTTTGGCTCAGGTGTATTTCGATCAATCCCTTCGCGTCGTGACAAAGGTGAGCCGCATCGGCAACAAAAGCTTTGACCTGGAGCAGCCGATTGTTGACAGCGAAACAGGGAATCTCGTGGCGAAAGGACATTCAACCATCGTTTACTTTGACTTTAAAGAACAAAAGAGCCAGCCGATCCCGGAGCACATCAGGGAAGCGCTGGCCCAGTACGTGGAGTAAAACCTGCAGACCCCCGACATGATGCGCTCGTGGTTCGGGCATCCATTGACGATTCGCGTACTGTAGCGATTGGCAAGGAGTGGAGCTTTGATGACGGATGGAAAGGACGACATTCGGCGACGGGTGTGGCGCGCGATGGAGGAGAAAAAAGTAGGGCTTTTCCTTTCCCGCTCCAGCACCGCATTCCCAACTTTAAAGGAGCGGAAGTCGCGGCAAGGCGCATTGCCACACTGCCGGTCTATTCTAAAGCGGAGACGGTCAAAGTTAACCCTGACGCGCCGCAACTGCCTCTGCGGGCGCAAGTGCTCGCTGACGGCAAAACGCTCCTCGTCCCTACGCCCCGGTTGAAAGCTGGTTTCATCCAAGTGAAATCGGAGTGGGTGCCACCGGGAGAAGAGAGGAAAGCGGCGAGCTTAAGCCGTATGCGCGCGTACGGACGAGAACTTCCCCTCTCTGAACTCCCGCGTATCGACCTGTTTGTCGTCGGGTCTGTCGCTGTTCACCGTGACGGGCGCCGGTTGGGAAAGGGAGAGGGGTACGCAGACAGGGAATACGCCATTATACGCGAACTCGGTCATCCAGAAGTGCCGGTGGCGGGAACTGTTCACTCTATCCAAGTGGTGGAGGACGACTTTCCAGTTTTTCCGCACGATTTGACAGTGGATTGGATCGCCACGGAAAAAGAACTGATCGAGACGAAGTCGCCTTACCCCAAACCGTCAGGTATTGAGTGGGGCGATGTCACGGAAGAAGAGCTGAAAGCGATGCCTGTTCTGGAAGACCTCAGACAGACGCTCCGACAGGAGAAAGACTGACATGGCGCACGGAATACAATTTTTACATTGATCAAGGACTGCCATTGGACGGTAGTCCGCTTTTTTTAGCACATTTTTGCTCCTTTTGTCCCATTTTGAAAAGATAAATTATTGCTACAATGAAAAGACGAGCGAAAAGTGACAGGTTTTGAAGGATGGCGGCGAAAATGACTCATAGAGTAAAGAGGGTTCGACATTGGATGCGAAAACAGTTGGACTCTTTGTACCAGTTCTGGCAGGGGGTCCTTGAGAAGTACCCGATCATCGTCACCGTTTATACCATTTTTTCGTGGATATCCATCTTCGTGTTCCTGCTCAGTTTCATTTTTCTGGAAGATTCCCGCACGGTGTTTGTCCAGTTTTTGTGGTCGTTTTACGTCTTGTTACAGTTTTGGTTAATCTGCCGGAGTAAGACTCTCCCGTGGAAGCGGTACGTGGCATTTTTTCTCGCTGGCGCATGGCTTGTCGCGCCGTTTACGAATGGCGTCGTGCAATTGTTTCACCTTGTGTTCGGCGGTCAAACGTCAGATTTGTGGAGCACAGCTGTTTTGACGCCAATCGCGGAAGAAGTGTTCAAGTTGATCCCGGTCGGCGTTTATTTGTTTTTGTCGCGGCGGGCGTCGTCCCTCAGTCTGTCCGATTATGTCCTCATTGGAGCGGCAACGGGCGCAGGGTTTCAATTTTTGGAGGAGACGGCCCGCCGTCTCACGTCCGGCTTTATCGGGTACGGCCAATCACTGTTTGGCCAAGTCATTCAATGGGACGTTTTTTCCCTGTTTCCCGGGTATTTTGAAGAAAGTTTTTTGCCGACGCGAATGACGTCCAGCCATGCCGTGTTGACGGCGTTAGTCGTGCTCGGCATCGGAATCGCGGTCAGATGGCGTCGCCGTTTGAATCTGTTTGCCTACGCCATTCCGGTCGTATTTCTAGCGCTCGTGACGTTAGACCACGCGGTGTGGAACGGGCAGTACAGGTTTCCAGATTGGGTCCTGTCTGTCCACGATGCGCTGGGGAACGGTTACGCCGCGAAACCGTTGCTCCTCCTCCTCATCGCCTGTGCCGTTGCGCACGATTACTGGGTGCTGAACCGAATTCGCCAGGAACTGCCCCTCCTCAACGGGGAGGTACGGTTGAACCCGTTCTCGGAACTGTGGGTGTTGTGCCGCGCTTTCGTGAAGGAACGGTATACAATCGGATACTTGTGGGCGTTTTACCGGGAGCGGAAGGAACTCGGGTTTACGTTGCTGTACGGCAATGACGAAGCCCGGGAAAACCTTCCGTCCCTCCAGGAAAGTGTACGGAAATGGTACATCCCGCTCATCGCCTTGGCGTGTGTATGTGTGATTACCTTCACCCTTATCGTGTGGGTCGGCACTTGGGTGACGTCTGACCCGGCTTGTTTTGCGTGTCTGTTCGACGGTTTGCAAAGGTGGTGGGACGGTTTAGAATGGTACGAGAAAGGGGCGCTCGTCCTGGGAGCGTTTGCCCTGTCGTACCCGCTTTTGGGCTTCTGGTCTGCCGTCGGGCTCGCAACGACGGCCGTCGGCATCGCGGGCAGCGGAAGGGAAATCGCCGATGTCATCCGTCACCCGGACAAACTGCGCGATCCCGAGTATGCCCTAGCTGCCATTGTCGCCGTCGGGCTCAGCCGCATTCCCGGGGCGAGAATTGTCACCCGAAAGGTGTTGCCGACGGCGTCCGGGCTCACGCGGTATGAGCTGACGACGGCTGCCGGTCTCACGTACCGTGTGACCCTCGGGAGCCGCGGTGAGCTGCGGTCTGTCTTCGCCAAAATCGAGCCGCACCACATCGGCAGAGGGTCTAACACGAATCAGGCGTCTCGGGATTTTGCCCGTTCGCTGGGGAAACCGACGGACGACGCCGGCCACGGTATCGGCAGAAACCTCGGCGGCCCTGGAGGGAAAACGTCGTTCAATATTTTCCCCCAATCCCCCCATGTCAACAGGGGAGCTTTCCAACAGTTTGAACAGCAAATTGTCAGGGCCGTCCAAAGCGGAAAAGACGTCTTCGTCCGGGTGGTCCCCAAGTATGCCCCCGGCGCTACGCGGCCCCACGAAATTTATTACTACGTGCGCATCGACGGAAAAACCGTTCTGCGGGTATTCCCGAATCCTTAAAGGGAGGGCATAAATATGCAACCTTGCTACGTGTTAAAGGCAGATGAATCGACGCAAAACCAAGCGGAAAACGATCTCTCTTTTGTCGGAGGGCTGCCGCGCATACCGGAAGGGGAAGAAATGCCGTCTTGCCGCTTGTGCGGAGCTCAGCTAACGTTCTTTTTTCAAGTGGCATTTCCAGAGGATCACGTGTGGGCGAACCGAACGATGGCTTTGTTTGCCTGCACGTCGTGTGCACACGAAAACCATTTTATCCCTGAAATGCTGGATGGTCCCCTCGCCGGTGCGGATATTCCCGAACATTTTTTAACGTCTTACCAGAAAAATTTCAGGATCTTAGTGTTTGACACGGATCGAGGGGTTGTGCGGAGTGAGTATGAGCCGAAGGTCGCCTTTAAGCGGTGGAAGCTCGTCTCTTCACAAGCCGGAGCACAGGAGCACAAAATCGGGGGCGAACCGAACTGGCTCTTGGAGGATGAAGCGCCGGCAACGTATCGGCAAACGGTCCCGATGTTTTTTTTGATGCAGTTGCTGGAAGGCTTTACGTTTGAGAAATTGCCCGAAGCCCCGCCGCAAATGACCCTGGGGCTCACAGGCGAACCAGAACCGTCTCGCGATCCGTTCTACCGGCTGTTTCTGAGCAATAACCTCTACTTTTTTGGAACTGAAGACGGTGAGCCACTCGTGTACATCCTCACCCAGATTTAAAGTGAAGTGGGTTTCCCCGATGTACGCGATGGAAGCGAGGCCCTTCACGGCAAAAAAGGGGCGATGTAGGTTTTGACGCGGTCGATGGGGATCGCAAAGCCGATGCTTTGCGACGGGTAGACGATGGCGGCGTTAATGCCGATCACCTCTCCGAGGACGTTGACAAGGGGCCCACCGCTGTTGCCAGGGTTTATGGCGGCATCGGTTTGAATCACTTCGCCGTAATCCCGTTCCGTCGTGTGCAGGCGGCGGTCGAGCCCGCTAACGAGGCCGACGGTCGCCGTTTGATTTAGCCCTAGCGGATTCCCCAAAGCGAGCACCCACTCGCCAACCTCCAGGGAAGCGGAAGATCCGAGTTTGCACACGGGTACCGGTCCTTTCACCGGGAGTTTTAACACGGCCAAATCCCGCTTTGGATCTCGCCACGCAATGCGTGCTGCTGTGGCGTTTTTTTGTCTGTACGTTTGGACCTGAATCAGATCGGTTTGGCCGACCACGTGTTCGTTCGTCAGGACGTACCCGGCCGGATGGATGAAAAAGCCGGACCCGTAGTGGCGTTTAGGGGCGTCATCTTCAACGTGTACATCCGGGAAAAACAGGCGCAGCCACTGCTTATCGAGAGTGGCATGCGTGCTTGGTCGGGAATGGGTGACAATGGAGACGACACTCGGCAACACTTTGCGGACGACGCGGACAAAAGTGTTGCTCGGATGGTCCGCGGAACGGGAACGCATGTGTGTCGGGATGCGTTTGCGTTTCATCCTGCTCCCCCCTTGCAGTCGGTACAGTGTATGCAGGGAAGGAGGGGATAGGCACGGGGCAAACTCCTAATTTGACATTGGAATGTGAACTGTTCAATCGTCCAGGATCGATTTATAATGGATGCAGGTACGGGAGTAAGAGAGTGAAAAGGGGAAGTGGACGTCATGGTCGATGTGTCCTTGCGACGGCTGAAGACGAAGGACGAACTGGAAGAGATGCAAAGGCTGGAGGAGATGGTGTGGGGGACAGCCGCCATCCCCTTTCATCAACTCCACACCGTGAATCACAACGGCGGTCTCATTATCGGAGCATTTGTCGATGAAGAGCTGGTCGGGTTCAGTTACGGTTTTCCGGGATTTTCGAACGGACGCGTTTACTTGTGCTCTCACATGTTAGCGATTCACCCCCGGTACCGGGACCAAAAAATAGGAGAGCGGTTAAAACGGGAACAGCGGCAGCAAGCTGCCGAACTCGGCTACGATTTGGTGACGTGGACGTACGATCCACTGCAAACGCGAAACGCCTATTTGAACTTGCACAAACTGAGAGGGATTGGAGCCGTCCAGTTACCTCATCACTACGGTGAAATGGACGATGCCTTAAACGAAGGGCTGCCGTCAGACCGGTTTCTCGTAGAGTGGTGGATCGACAGTCCTCACGTCTCTCATCGCGGCGCTTCAATGACAGTCCCGCCCGTGACCGCAGACAGAAGTCTGCTCCGGGCAGAAACGAAACTCAGCGGATTTCCAGTGGCCCACCCTGGCAGCGAGTTTGAAAGTGACGAAGGGGTCTGGTTCGTACCAGTACCGGAAGCGTTTCAAGCGTTAAAAAAGCACGACCTCCCCCTTGCCCGTGACTGGCGGATGAAAACGCGTGACGTTTTCGGCCAGTTGCTTGAGAACGGCTACGTTGCCGCAGACGTCGTGCGCGGACAGGAAGCGGGCGTTTGCCATTACGTGTTTGTTCCCCGACGTCAATTAAAGATTTAATAAAGGAGCAAAGTCCTTTCCCCATAGAATCATCCATGAATGGAGCTGAGCCGAATTTATGGATGCGACCGTTGATCGCCTCCGCCCAGAATTAATGCAGATTTTTGAACACCTTCACTGCCATCCGGAAACGAGTTGGAAAGAGTTTGAGACGACAGCTTACATCAAACAGCACCTTGAAGCGCATGGCTGCCGCCCCCGAACGTTTTGCGGGATACCGGGTGTCGTCGGCGAAATAGGGGCGGGCCACCCGAAGGTGGGCATTCGGGCCGACATGGACGCCTTGTGGCAGGAAGTGGACGGGGAATTTCGCGCCAACCACTCCTGCGGGCACGATGCCCACATGACCATGGTGCTGGGGACGCTTATGGCTCTTTCGCGAAGGGACGCCTTACCTCAAGGGACGATCCGCTTTATTTTTCAGCCCGCTGAGGAGAAAGGAACCGGCGCTTTAAAAATGTTGGACTTCGGGGTCGTCGACGACCTCGATTACCTTTACGGCGTGCACGTCCGGCCCGTCCAGGAAGTTGAAGACGGGAAAGCGGCTCCCGCCATCCTGCACGGAGCCGGATACTTTGTCGAAGGGAACATCACTGGGGAGGACGCGCACGGCGCCAGGCCGCATTTAGGGATCAACGCCATCGAAGTCGGAGCGTCCCTCGTGCACAAACTGGCCCATATTCACGTGGACCCGGCAGTGCCCCATTCCGTTAAAGTGACGAAGTTTATAGCAGGGGGTGAAAGCGGGAACGTTATTCCGGGAAATGCTTCTTTCAGTATAGACGCCCGCGCTCAAAAAAATGATACCATGCGGGAAATCAAGGCAAAAGTGGAAAAGGCGGTTCAAGCGACGGCACAGTTTTACGGAGCGGACATCCGGCTGACTCGTGCGGCGGAGTTGCCGGCAGCCGAACCGCATCCGCAAGCGATCGCGTATATGGCTGAGGCGATCAAAGAAGTCCTCGGCCCAGAACATTGTGTCCGTCCCCTGGAGACGACGGGCGGAGAAGATTTTCATTACTATGGGGTAAAGCGGCCTCAACTCAAAACGACGATGTTGGGTCTCGGTTGCGACCTTCAGCCGGGCTTGCATCATCCCCGGATGACGTTTAACCGCGAAGCTGTTCTCACAGGCGTTAAAATATTAACCTGTGCCGTTTTGAAAACGATGGGAAAGAACCGTGATGAAAGGAGAAACGCGTATGCGTAACATTCCGGTCAAGCCTGCCAAAATCGTACTGAGAAAGGTGAGCATGAGATTAAAAGCTCCCTTTACTACGAGTTTCGGAACGATGCAGGACAAAATGTTTTGCCTCGTTGAAGTCGTGGACGAAAACGGCCATGTGGGATGGGGGGAATCGGTGGCAGATGACACCCCTGCTTACAGTGAAGAGACGACTGAGACCAACTGGCACATGCTGGAAGACTTTCTCATTCCCCGCCTTCTAGGAAAGGAGATCGATCACCCCGACCGGGTTTCAGAGTGGTTTCAAGACATCCGGAAAAATAACATGGCCAAAGCCACGCTGGAGACTGCCGTGTGGGACCTCTATGCGAAGAACAACGAGATGACGCTGCGGGAGGCGTTAGGCGGGCAAAAGTCTGAAATCGAAGTGGGGGTCAGCATTGGAATTCAGCCTGACGTGGGGACCTTACTGAACATCATCGAAGAAAAACTGGAGATGGGCTACAAAAAAATTAAAGTAAAAATAAAGCCCGGGAAAGATGTTCACGTCTTGCGCGAGATACGCAAAGCGTTTCCCGACATTCCCTTAATGGCCGACGCGAACTCGGCGTACACGCTTGAGGACGTCGAACACTTACAAAAGCTGGACGAATTTAACTTGATGATGATTGAACAGCCCCTCAACCACGACGACATTGTAGACCATGCCGTGCTGCAAAAAAGGGTGGAGACGCCCATTTGCCTCGATGAGAGTATCGTGTCTGCAGATGCCGCCAGAAAAGCGATTGAACTGGGAAGCTGCCGGATTATCAACATCAAGCTGGGCCGTGTGGGCGGATTGACGGAGTCGAAAAAAATACACGACCTCTGTGAAAAGCACGACATTCCCGTCTGGTGCGGCGGCATGTTAGAAGCCGGAGTCGGCCGGGCGCACAACATCGCGCTGACGACTCTGCCCAATTTCACGTTGCCTGGCGATACGGCGCCATCCAGTCACTACTGGGTGGAAGACATCATTTCACCTGAAGTGACGATGGACCACGGGGTCGTCAAGGTGCCGGACGGACCGGGCATCGGCTTTGACGTCAACCGGGAGACACTGGAACGATACACGACGCGTATAAAAGTGTTTGACTAGATTCGGTTAGGCATATCCCCTCCGCCCTGTCCATATATATGTAGCACAGGTGTACAGGCGGGGGTGGGTCGACAATTGAAAGGCAAACTGAAGCGATGGTCGAAAATCGGATGTATTTACGCAGTCGTCATCGTCCTGACGGTCGTCGCCACGCATTTTTACCATGAGCGGGAAACGATGCGCTATATCCAGGCGTACAAAGACGCCGGAGGAGATGAAGTACTCAGTGACATTTCGGATACGTACAAACTGATTGTGGAAAACTATTCCAACTACAAACTGGGAACGGACACGAAGCGAAAGATTGTGCGAACACTAGATCAACTGCAAGACCAGCTGGAGGAAGTAGACAGGCAAATCAATCAAAACAAGTCCATCCAGCACAAAATCGACTTTTCCTTCATTTACCACGACATGAAATTAGTGCGGCTCTCGCTGTCCGACACGACGAAAGATGACATCGTCCCTGTCATCGTGTTGCATGCCAATGAGGGACTGAAAGAGCTGGAGAAAGAGATTACGTACATCGAATACCGGTAGTCCGTTAAACGGGCAAGACGGTCAAGCCGCTGTGTTCGGCCATCTTGTCCATAAACCGCCGGTTGAACGGAACGATCAAGTGGGCGTCGTTTCGTTGAAGTATCCCGTTCCGTTTGATGACATAGAGCTCGCGGACGGCTACTTTATAGTACTGTCTGGGAAAACGGGTGACGATCTCGGTTTCGCCGACGATGCCGATGGGTCGGGACGTGTTTTCTAACTGGAACGGGATGATCCCGATAATGTCGTCTAACAGCATGTGGTAAGTCGTATGCGGCTGTTGGATAATCAACTCTTTAGTCGTAAGCGTACAGCCCAGTCGTTTTCGTTTCTGTGTGTACAAGAGTTCTCCTTCCAGCGATTTGACTTGAATAAACTGCGAATCATCCAAAGTTATGCCTCCTCGTCGGTAAAATAGGCCTTCAGCGGTTTTTCCTCAAGTTCCCGCTTGCTTTCAATGAGGACGGCGTACGGTATATCCTTCATCACGAGCAAATACTGGTCATCGTTCAAGTGGAGCAGCGAAAGGGCGCCTTCGATGCTTTGTACTTTATGGATCGGGGAACGGACGTCACGCCCGTTGACGATCATCTGTTTCTCGGCAGTCAGTTGTACGGGGTTATCTTTTAACATTACGCGTTTCATCAGCGCCATCCTCCCCCCTTGATTCTTATCCGTCCTTTTATTATAACGTAGAAAAAGAAAAGTGAAATAACGGGATGCGATCGCATGGAGAATAAAATGCAGACTGTACACGACGTGCGGAAATTTCTGCAACGATACGGCACGTTGATATATACCGGCGACCGACAGGGTGACCTGGATCTGATGGAAGATGAACTGCGGGAACTGTACAGTGAGTGGGGCTTGATTTCCGCAGAAGAGTTCCGTTCCGCCCTCACCGTGCTGCGCCGGGAGCGGGAAAAAGGGTGATCGCTGGTATTGCGGAACGTGGTCATGACACCGTTCGACAGTTCAGATAAGGCTGCTGAACAATCTAGTAAAATATTTTTTAATAGAAATATAATTTTATGAAATTCACCCTTTTGTTCCACGAGAAACAGCTGTTTGTATTTTTCTTACAAATATATTTTTATATTTTAATATAAAGCCACCGAGTTACGGTGCCGGGGCCTGTATCGCGCTGTCATCGGGCAAGGAGGGAAGTTTTTCAGTCTTTATTCTGCTGTTTACTTTTTGAATATTCTAATGTTTGGTGCTGTGTGGAGGCTTTGTTTTTCTTTTAAATTTTATACTCTGTCTGGTAACCGTAAAGTGAAACATGTCGAATCCGCTGTATTGTCCTTCCATGAACCGTTCATCTCCTGTCCTCGACAGGATTGAATTCCGAACCGCGTCCACTTCTTGCTCGGACTTCCATGGACACCCCCCTTTGTTTAGATATTGGATAAATTTCATTTCCAATTTATGTTAGTTACGTTCGTTGTACGCGCTGGGAGAACGGCGAGAGATGCATCGCGAACCTTCGGAAACAAACATTAAAAAAAGTGTTGATTATACACAAAATGGCAGCTATAATAAAACTAGATTAACTAATATACTAGTATGTCATGCAGGGAGAAGGCTCGCATTGTAAGCGCTCATTTTTTCACACTATGTTTGTTTAATAAACATATGATTATGATCTGCTACGCTGCGTGACGTCAAAATGGCTGCTGCCCGGGGTGAGGGTATATGAGACAAAAGGAGTGACAATATGTGGATCAGCACGTTGCGACGCACACCGCTGATGCTAGGTGGCAACCAGAGCCAGGTTGGAAAAGGGTTTTAAAGACTGTCAGGAAAGACTGGCAGCTCTACTCTTTGCTCGTCCTGCCGATCGTTTACTTGCTTGTTTTTAAGTACGGCCCCATGATCGGGAACGTTATCGCTTTCAGACGATTTGTCCCTGGTGGAAGTCTGTACGGGGAAGAATGGGTCGGCTTGCACTACTTCAAAATGTTTTTGGAAGACCCCACGTTTTGGCACGTGTTCAAAAACACGTTGATCTTAAGCGGTCTGACTCTCATTATCACGTTTCCGGCTCCGATTGTTTTTGCCCTTCTGCTGAACGAATTAAAACCGATGGGAAAATTCAAGCGCTTTGTCCAGACGGCGTCTTATTTGCCGCACTTTTTCTCCATCGTCATCGTAGCCGGCATGATTTTAGAAATTACGGCGATCAACGGGTCCCTCAACAATCTCGTGGAGTTTTTGACAGGCGAACGGATCAGCTTTATTCAAAAGCCAGAGTGGTTCCGGACGATTTACATTACGTCTGAAATCTGGCAAGGCCTTGGGTGGGGCGCCATTTTATATTTGGCGGCACTAACGGGCATTAACGATGAACTGTACGAAGCCGCCAAGGTGGACGGGGCGAACCGGTGGAAACAGACGATTCACATCACCATTCCGGGGATCACCCCCACGATTATGACGCTCTTGATCTTAAACATTGGCAACATCATGGTGGTCGGATTTGAGAAAATACTGCTGATTTACAACCCGCTCAACTACGAAACGTCGGACGTCATTGCAACTTACGTTTACAGGGTAGGCCTTGAGTCCGGAAACTACAGCTACGCGACAGCGATTGGCCTGTTCGAAGGCGTCGTCGGTTTGATCTTAGTCTTTTCTGCTAACTACCTGTCCAGAAAACTGACCGACAACAGTTTGTGGTAGGGGGGATCCAGTTGAAGGAATCGCTAAGTTACAAAATGTTTAAAGTGTTGAACGTGATCGTTTTGTTGGTCATCGTCTACCTCACTTTCTACCCTTTTTTGAATATCGTCGCCCAGTCTTTCAGTTCACAAGCGGAAATAAACGCCGGAAACGTCAACTTGATCCCAAAGGGGTTCAATGTCGAAACGTATAAAGTCATCGTTCGCGATAAAATGTTCTGGATCAATTACAAAAACACGGTCGTCTACACGGTGACAGCGACCGCAATCTCCATCGTGATGACGTCCATGTTTGCGTACGCGCTGTCCCGAAAGCGGTTGTTAGGCAGAAAGTTTTTTACGATGTTTGCAGTGTTTACGATGTTTTTCAACGGGGGGTTAATTCCAAACTACGTCCTGATACAGTCCCTCGGGTTTGGAAACACGATGTGGGCGATCGTCGTTCCGGGAGCGATTAACGTTTTCAATATGCTCATCATGCGAACGTTTTTCCAAAACATACCTGAAGAGCTTGAAGACGCTGCCATTATCGACGGCTCAAGCACTTACAACACGATCGTTCGAATCATTCTGCCCCTGTCGAAGCCGATTATGGCGACGATGATCCTGTTCTATGCCGTCGCACACTGGAACTCGTGGTTTCCGGCGTTTATCTATCTGGATAAAAAGGAATTGTTTCCCGTCACCATCTACTTGAGAAATTTGATCGCCGGAACTGAAAACAGCTTGACGACAGGAGCTACCAGTGCCGACGACCTGGTCCAAATTGCTTCCAACGTCAAATCCGTGACGATGGTGCTCACGGTGCTGCCGATACTCAGTGTGTATCCCTTTATTCAAAAGTACTTTGTATCCGGTGTCATGCTCGGATCTGTGAAAGGTTAAGGGGGTGATGCGATCATCTTTAGCATGGCGTGGAGTTAAGAGCTTTGGCAGCAGATTTTAGAAAAATTACAATGAGGGGGAAGATGTATGCAAAAGCAGTCCACCAGTCGGCTGAACATGTTGATGTTTGTGCTGGCCATAGTCTTGCTCGTAGCCTCTGCATCTGCCTGCAGCAGTGGGGAAGCAGATGACGCAGACACTGAAGAAGATGCAGCTGAAGCGGACAGTTTGGCGATGGAGGACTACGGGGTGGGGGATACGTTTAAAGCGAAGGACAAAGTGACCTTTAGCATGATGTACCTTGACAACCCAATCTATCCCGTGGACGAGAACTGGATGTTATTTGAGGAGATTGAAAAGCGGACCAACGTCTCCCTTGATCTGACCGTCGTGCCGCAGAGTGACTACTCTGAAAAGCGGAGTCTGTTGATCAGCAGCGGGGATGCGCCCTATATCATCCCCAAGACGTACCCTGGAGAGGAAACGCCGTTTGCAGCATCGGGGGCCATCCTTCCTGTCAGTGACTACATCGATTACATGCCGCATTTCAAAGACAAAGCTGAGAAGTGGGATATGGGGCCGTTTCTGGAAACATTGGAACAGGAAGACGGAAAGTTTTACGTGTTGCCTGGAATGCACGAAAATGTGTGGCCCGACTACACGCTGGCGATGCGGATAGACATTCTGGAAGAGCTCGGACTGGAAGAGCCTGAGACGTGGGATGAACTGGAAGTCGTCTTGGAAGAAATGAAGAAAGCGTACCCCGATGTGATTCCTTTCTCTGACCGATGGGAGATGAAGAGCACGCTAAACATCGCAGCGCCTACCTTCGGAACGGTCGCAGGATGGGGACTCGGATCGGGACTGAAATACGACGAAGCGAGCGACGCGTTTGTCTTTGCGCCTGCCACTGAAGAGTACAAAAGCATGGTCGAGTATTTTAGACGCCTCGTCGACAAAGGATTACTCGATCCAGAAAGTGTGACCCAGGACGACGACCAGGCGATCCAAAAATTCGTGAACGGAAAATCGTTCGTCATCAACACGAATTCCCAGACGATTAACTTATACCGCGACGACATGGATCAGATTCTCGGTGAAGATAACTACGAGATAAGGAAAATTACGGTTCCAGGTGGCCCGAAAGGACATCTGATCGGCGGTTCCAAGTTGGAAAACGGCATTGCCATATCAGCGAAAGCAAAAGACGACCCGCACTTCATCACGATGCTTCAGTTTATCGACTGGCTGTGGTACAGCGATGAAGGCCAAGAGTTTACTAAATGGGGAGTGGAAGGAGTGACGTACACGAAAGAGAGTGACGGCACGAGGGTTTTAATGGACGACATTGATTACAACGGGTTGAATCCCTCGGGGTCGAAAGATTTGCGCCTAGATTACGGATTCTCCAATGGCGTGTTTTCATACGGGGGAACGACAGAGTTGCTCCATTCCATGATGCTGGAAGAAGAACTCCAGTTTCAGGAAGACATGTTGACGACGAAAGAGTTGGTTATGCCCAATCCCCCCATTAAATACAGTCAAACTGAGCTGGAGAGAGCCAACTTGCTGAGTACGCCCTTGATCGACACAGCAGAGACGGCAACTTTTGAGTTCATTATTGGAGCACGGGATATGTCTGATTGGGATGCGTACGTCGAGGAGCTTAAGAGCAAAGGAATGGACGAGTACGTTGAACTGGCGAACGAGGTGTACCAAAAAAATAAAGATTGATGGAATCGGTAAGGGAGGGGAATTGGCAAACGCCAATTTCCCCGTTCAATCTTAATGAGAAAGGCTGGGGGTCATGGGAAAGAAAAAGGAGTTTGGAGAAGGGATTCTGTACACGGTCACGAATTACATTTACTGGCTGCTGCTCACCAACTGCTACTTTTGGATGGCGAACATCTTATTGTTGCTTGCTGTTTTGACGCTGAAGCCGACAGTATCCAATCTCGCCCTTTACTTTCTGGCACTGATCCCGACGGGTCCTGCCTTCTCTGCGCTGTGCTACGCCATGGAAAAGTTGGTGCGTGAAAAAAGTCTTTCTCCGACAGCAGACTTTTTCCGAGGCTACAGGGTAAATCTGAAAGACACGATGAGAATGTGGTTGCCGATGCTCGCGATTTTGTTCATCCTCGTTGTGGACATTCACTACTACAATTCCGAACCGTCGACTGCCAATCAAATGTTAGGGGCGGTGTTGTCGGTTATTTTGCTCTTGTTTGTAGTCGGGTCCCTTTACGCGTTTCCGATCAATGCAAAATTTAAATTCAGAGTCCGGGATGTTTACCGGCTTTCCGTTTACTACAGCTTTAAGAAACGGCGGGCGACGATTGGAAACGCGGCGATCATCTTCATCACGCTGTTCGTCATGAGTGTGACAGTGGATTTGATCATTTTGTTCCTGGCGAGTCCCGTCGGTTTTCTGTTGATGTGGAACAGTCAAGAGGTGATGCATGATGTCAAACTGAATTTTATTAAAAGACACGAAATGGAGGGCCACACGACTTGAGAGGCATGACGAAAGACATTCACTGATGGGTGTTGTGCGACACAAGCCCCATCCAGGATGTTGTTCTGTACATTGTCTAGCACGATGACGAAGGGGTGAACGTATGGCGCCTGTATCGCCTAAACACAGGACCGGGGGACTGACGAGAGATTACATTTACACCGAATTAAAAAAGAAAATCGTGAACTTAGAGTTAAAACCCGGGTCGAGAATTTCAGAAAAGGACATCTCAGAAAAGTGGAACGTGAGCAGGACACCCGTCAGGGAAGCGTTTCTGAAGTTGTCGGAAGAGGAGCTTTTGGACGTCTATCCCCAAAGCGGCACCTTCGTGTCCAAAATCGACCTCGAACACGTGGAGGAGGCAAGGTTTGTCAGGGAGCAGATTGAAACGGGCATCGTCCGGCTAGCCTGTGCTCAATTTCCCGAAGAACACGTCTTTCAATTGGAGACGAACGTCACGATGCAGACGTTGTGCGAGGAAAAAGGGAATTATGCAAAGCTGTACGAACTGGACGACGAATTTCATCGCATTTTGTTTGACGGTTGTCACAAAACGAGGGCTTGGAAGCTGATGCAGCAGATGAACACGCATTTTGACCGGCTGAGAAGACTGCGTCTGGCTTCTGCCCTCGATTGGGACATTATCGTGTCGCAGCACAAAGACATTTTATCTTTAGTCAAGAGCAAAAAGACAGAAGAAGCTGTCAACGTGATGCGGGAGCATTTAAGGTTAGCTGTCGTCGAAAAGGACGTTCTAAAACAAAGTCATCCTGATTTTTTTAAATGACAGAAACAAGGGGGAGTAGGGAGCAGATGAAAAAAGTTGTCGTTGATCAGCACACGGTTCCCCAAGCGTATCCAAAAAAATGGAAAAAAGTGATCGGGACCGGTCGCCTGGGTCTTGCGTTGCAAAAGGAGTATTTAGACCACCTAGCATTCGTTCAGAAAGCGATTGGCTTTCAGTACATCCGCGGTCACGGGTTGCTTCACGACGATGTCGGCATTTACAGGGAAATAGAGGTAGAGGGAAGGAGGAAACCGTTTTACAACTTTACTTACATCGACCGCATTGTGGATGCTTACTTGGAATTAGGGGTTCGCCCCTTTGTCGAAGTCGGATTTATGCCGAAGCTGCTGGCTTCAGGAGGACAGACGCTCTTCGCCTGGGAGGCCAATGTGACTCCTCCGAAAGACTACGGGCAGTGGGCGTCACTCATCAAAGCCGTCGTCTCCCACTTTATCGAACGCTACGGCGAGGCGGAAGTTGTAAAGTGGCCGTTTGAAATTTGGAATGAGCCGAATCTCGTCGATTTTTGGAAAGGCGCCGATAAAGAAGAGTATTTTAAGTTGTACCAGGTCACGGCACACGCCATAAAAAGCGTCACCCCGGACATTCCAGTCGGCGGGCCGGCCATATGTGGAGGGTCTGATGAGTGGATCGTCGACTTTCTCCAATTTTGCCATCGAGAGCGCGTTCCGGTGGATTTCGTGACGAGGCACGCGTACACGTCGAGGGAGCCACACAAAGTGACGCCGGACTATTACTACCAGGAACTGGCGGAACCAGAAAAAATGCTCAACGAGTTCAAAAGTGTGCGGGCGTTGATCGAGGCGTCGCCGTTTCCTGCACTGCCTTTGCACATCACGGAATACAACACATCGTACAGCCCGGTGAACCCGATCCACGACACGGTATGCAATGCCGCTTATTTGGCGCGCATTTTAAGCGAAGGAGGAGATTACGCCGACACGTATTCGTATTGGACGTTTAGCGATGTGTTTGAGGAGAGGGATGTGCCGCGCGCCCAGTTTCACGGCGGGTTCGGGATGATCGGCTTAGGCAGCGTTCCGAAACCGACGTTCCACTTGTTCGCTTTTTTCAACGCTTTAGGGGAAGAGCGTTTGTACCGCGACCGTGAGACCGTTGTCACGCGAAAGTCGGACGGCACCATTGCCCTCGTCGCCTGGAATCTCGTGACCGAAAAGGGAGACGGGTTTGACAAGACCATCTCTTACGTCATTCCAGCGCCGGCAGACGACGTGTTCATTAAGCGCCAGACAGTGGACGAACAACACGCCAACCCGTGGAAAACGTGGAAAGAGATGGGGAGGCCGCGCTTTCCGAGTCACAGCATGGTGGACACATTGCGTCAGGCAGCCCAGCCGCTCATGCGGACGGCGCGCGCCAAAAGTGAAGCGGGTTTTGTCACACTCGATGTGACACTGACGAAAAATGAAGTGACACTCATTGAAATTGTGCCCGTTCGGGATGAGACCGACAGTTACGTCGGCCTGGACGATGCCCTGATCACATCATATTGATCTTGACGCCCGGGAGAAGAGGTGAGAGGGATGATACATATGGATTCTGCATGGAAAGAGAGTTACGCTTGCTGGTTGCAGTATAAAGAGATAGACGATGCATCTCTCGTCGAGCGTTATGCTTCTTACGGGCAACGCGTGGCAGTCGGCGGCGTTTCACCCGTCTTGCAGTCGGCTGCAAACGAATGCGTAAGAGGCATGACGTCTATGATCGGGGTAGAGCCGACTGTCTCTGACCGGATCACGCGAGATGCGACGCTGATCATCGGGACGAAGGACCAGGTTTCGCTCGAGGACTACGGTATTCGCACGAACCCCTTTCCCCAGTTGCCCGATGACGGATACGTCATCCAAACGGCAAACGTAGGCGGAGGTGTTCTGTTGCTGTTGGGAAAGACAGACAGAGGTGCCTTGTACGCCGTCCACCATTTGTTGAGACTGATGCAGCTACGAAAACCCGTGGACGAATTAGCAATCGCTGAAGGCTCGAGGAACAACGTGAGGATGATCAACCACTGGGACAACATGGACGGCAGCGTCGAGCGGGGTTATGCGGGGCAGTCTATTTTTTTCGAGAACGGGAAATTCGCGGACAACCTAGAGCGCCTCGAAGATTACGCCCGACTGCTCTCCTCTGTCGGCATCAACGCCATTTCCGTGAACAACGTCAACGTCGGAAAAGTGGAAACGCGCTTGATTACGGAAGATTGGTTGCCTGAAGTCGCCCGCGTGGCGGATCTCTTTCGGGCGTACGGCATTCAAATCTTTTTGAGCATCAACTACGCCAGTCCAGTGGAAATTGGCGGACTGTCCACTGCCGATCCCCTCGATCCCGCCGTCCGGGAGTGGTGGAGCGAGAGGGTGGCGAACATCTACCGATTCATTCCGGATTTCGGCGGATTTCTCGTCAAAGCCGATTCCGAACACCGGCCCGGTCCCTTCACGTATGGAAGAAATCATGCCGAAGGGGCCAACATGCTCGGGGAAGCGTTGCGCCCGTTCGGCGGCCTCGTCATTTGGCGCTGCTTCGTATACGACTGCCAGCAGGACTGGCGCGACCGGTCGACGGATCGGGCGCGGGCGGCGTACGACCACTTTAAGCCGCTGGACGGAGCCTTTCTAGACAACGTCATTTTGCAAGTAAAAAACGGCCCGATGGACTTTCAGGTGCGGGAACCGGTGTCGCCGCTCTTTGGTGCGATGCCGCAGACGAATCAAGTCATCGAGCTTCAAATAACACAGGAGTATACCGGACAGCAAAAAGATTTGTGTTACCTCGTTCCCCAGTGGAAAGAAATTTTGGACTTTGACACGTACGCCAGAGGCAAGGGCTCAACAGTTAAATCCGTCGTTGACGGTTCTCTGTTCAACTACGCGCACAGCGGTATGGCGGCTGTCTCTAACGTCGGGCGCGATCTGAACTGGACCGGCCACACGCTGGCACAGGCCAACTTGTACGGGTACGGACGACTGGCGTGGAATCCGGAGATGCGGATTGAAGACGTGACAGACGAATGGGTGCGCTTGACCTTTGGACACGACTCGTCTGTTGTGGAACAAATTTCGAAGATGCTGCGTGAGTCTTGGCGCATCTACGAAAACTACACCGCTCCCCTGGGTGTCGGATGGATGGTCAACCCTGGCCACCACTACGGACCGAACGTGGACGGGTACGAATACTCCGTTTGGGGCACGTATCATTTTGCCGACCGGGACGGTGTCGGGGTGGACCGCACCGTCCAAACCGGCACCGGGTTTACGGCTCAGTATTTTTCGCCGAACGCTGAAATGTACGAATCGCTGGAGACGTGCCCCGACGAGTTGTTACTGTTTTTTCACCACGTTCCGTACACGCACCGGCTGAAGTCCGGAGAAACCGTCATTCAACACATTTACAACACGCACTTTGAAGGTGTCGAACAAGTCCAGGCGTTAAGAGAAGGGTGGAGAAAGCTGAAAGGTAAAATCGACGCTCTGAGATTTCACAACGTAGAGGAAAGGTTGGAGGCGCAACTGGCAAATGCGAGGGAGTGGCGCGACCAGATCAACACCTACTTTTACCGGAAATCTGGTATCCCCGACGAAAAAAACCGGACGATCTACAAATAGAATACGATCTTGATAGGAGATTTCATAGATGAGAATGGTATTTCGCTGGTTTGGAAAAGATCACGACCGTGTGGAGTTGCAGCACGTTAAGCAAATTCCGGGAGTGGAGGGAGTGGTGTGGGCGCTCCACGACATTCCGGCCGGAGAAGAGTGGCCGATGGACAGAATGTTAGAGGTGAAGCGTCAAGCAGACGAATGTGGTCTGCACATCGAGGTGGTGGAAAGCGTCAATGTGCACGAGGACATCAAACTGGGCCTCCCTTCCAGAGACGGCTATATCGAAAACTACCAAAGGACGATTGAAAAGCTGGCCCGGGTTGGGGTGAAAGTCATTTGCTACAACTTTATGCCCGTTTTTGACTGGATTCGGACGGACTTGTACAAACGCATGCACGACGGATCGACGACCTTGTTTTACGAGAAGCGCAAACTGGACCATATGGACCCGGCAGAACTCGTCGCCGCCATCGCGCACAACCCAGACCACGTGATGCCAGGTTGGGAACCGGAGCGCCTGAAATACGTGAAGCAGCTGTTTGAAGCGTACAGCGGCGTCACAAAGGAAGACTTGTGGCACAACTTGCAGTATTTTTTGGAGCGGATCGTACCTGTTGCCGAAAAGCACGGCATCCGCATGGCGATGCACCCGGACGATCCGCCGTGGCCTGTGTTCGGGTTGCCTAGAATTGTGACGTCATCAGAAGACATCCGAAGGCTGCTCAAACTCGTCGACAGCCCGTCTAACGGTATTACGTTATGCAGCGGGTCCCTCGGCGCCAATCCGGACAACAATGTTCCGGAAATGGTGGAAGAGTTTGCAGACCGAATTCCGTTCGCGCACATTCGCAATGTGAAAATTTACGAAAACGGCGACTTTATCGAAACGTCGCATCGGAGTGAAGACGGCTCCCTCGACATTTATCGCATCGTGAAAGCTTATCACGACTGCCAATTTACCGGGTACGTTCGCCCAGATCACGGGCGGACGATATGGGGGGAACAGGCGCGGCCCGGATACGGCCTGTACGACCGGGCGCTGGGCATTATGTACTTGTGGGGCATATGGGACGCGTTAGAAAGATCGACGAACTCACCGGTGGAGAGCGCCGGGGCCGAATGAGAGGAGGTTCGAAAGTGAATCCCATCCACGGCACCTTAAAAGGCAAAGTCGCTGTTGTCACGGGAGGCGGCGGAGTGTTGTGCGGGTGCATGTCGAAAGAGTTGGCCAGACAGGGAATGAAAGTCGCCATCTTGAACAGAGGATACGAAAAAGCGGAGAAAGTGGCGAACGAGATCCAGGCGGCAGGGGGAGAGGCGATACCGATTCAGTGCGATGTGCTGGACGTGGAAAGTGTGAAGAGAGCCGATGAGATCGTATTTGAGCGGTACGGCCGGTGCGACGTCCTCATTAACGGGGCTGGCGGCAATCATCCTAAAGGAAGCACGACGAATGAAACTTTGTCCCTTTCAGACGTGGAAGACGAAGCCGTCACCACGTTTTTTGACTTGACGGCTTCAGGGTTTAAATCAGTGTTTGACTTGAACGTCATTGGAACCCTGATCCCGACGCAAATTTTCGTAAAGCGCATGTTGGGGAAAAAGGGCACTGTCGTCAATATCTCTTCCATGAGTGCCCCGAGCCCGATGACAAAAGTTCCGGCATACAGCGGGGCTAAAGCGGCCATTGACAACTTCACTCAGTGGCTGGCCGTTTATTTGGCAGAGGCGGGAATACGCGTCAACGCCATTGCCCCTGGCTTCTTCTTGACAGAGCAAAACCGGTCACTTCTGATGAGGCCCGACGGCTCGCCTACGGAAAGATTGACAAAAATTTTGGCCCACACGCCCATGCAGCGGTTGGGAAAGCCGGAAGACCTACTAGGCACTCTGTTGTGGCTCATTGACGATGAGGCCAGCGGTTTCGTGACAGGGACGACGATTCCCGTTGACGGGGGTTTTATGGCTTACGCCGGCGTCTGAGACGCTGAACTCGTTTCTTGGGAAGGAGTGGCAGGTGTGGGAATAAAGGTGCAAACCGTTATCGAACGCCTTACGCGCCCTGTAGGGACCATTGAGAATACGGTCGATACGCTGAAGTTCGGTTCGCCGGATATGGAAGTGTCAGGAATCGCTGTGACGTTTATGCCGACGCAACATGCCATCCAAAAGGCCGTTGCCTTGGAAGCCAACCTCATGGTTGCCCATGAAGGCGTGTTTCACAGCCACTGGGATCGCCCATCTTACAAAGGCAGTGACGTTATGGAAGCGAAGCAGAGACTCATCAAAGAATCAGGGCTCGCCATTTACCGGTTTCACGATTACTGGCATCGCTATCGTCCGGACGGCATTGCCGAAGGATTGGTACGGTCCCTGAAGTGGGAGGCGTACGTTGAGAAAAAATCTAGAACGGCGACGGTGTTGAACATTCCGCCGACGACGGTCCACACAGTGGCCGAGTACGTGAAAACGCGACTCGGCCTCGATTTTGTGCGGTGTGTAGGGGAGTTGTCGATGAGCTGTCGCCGCGTCGGGTTACTGGTGGGGTATCGAGGGGGCGGGTCCACCGCCGTCCCCCTCTTTGAAGAGGAAGACCTTGAGGTCCTTGTTTACGGAGAAGGCCCGGAATGGGAAACGCCGGAATACGTCCGGGATGCCGTTTTTCAGGGGAGGAGGAGGGCGCTGATCGTACTCGGTCACGCTGAAAGTGAAGAACCTGGCATGCAGTACCTGGCTTCTCTGATGGAGGAGATGTTTCCCAGTGTCCCCATTTTTTATATTCCCGGTCAAAAAAATTTCCACGTCGTCTAACAGTCGGAAGGAGGGCAAGAAGTGGAACTCAAGATCAGAAAAAAAGAGCGGTTGAACACAGGGTGGCGGTTTCAAAAGGGGAACCTGTCAGGTGCCCACCGCTCGTCTTTCGACGACAGCGATTGGAGGCGATTGAATGTCCCCCATGACTGGAGCATTGAGGAGCCCTTTGACAAAGACATGCCGTTCGGCAGCATGCAAGGGTATTTGCCCAGGTGGACGGTAGGCTGGTATCGAAAACACTTTACAGTAGACGCCGGTGACAGGGGGAAAAGAGTTGTCATTCAATTCGACGGCGTTCACCACAACAGTGAAGTGTGGTTAAACGGCCACTTCATTGGGAAAAGGCCTTATGGGTATGTAAGCTTCCAGTACGACTTGACACCGTATCTCTCGTATGAGCGAGAAAACGTGTTGGCCGTCAAAGTGGACAACACAGTGATGCCGTCGGACCGCTGGTATTCCGGATCTGGGATTTACCGCAACGTATGGCTGATCGCGGCAGACCCCCTTCACGTTGCCCAGTGGGGCACAGCCATCTTTGCAAAGAACATATCGAAAGATGAAGCGACACTCTCGATTCGGACTGCGGTTCACAATCAGTACCGTCAGAGTAAAACGTGCACCGTCGTGACAGAAATTCTCGATGACACAGGGGCTGTTCTGGGGGAGGTGACCTCCGCTGCGACCGTGGAAGCAGAGGAAACCCGGGAAGTGGATCAGTGCTTTCGCCTTGAGAAGCCTGAACTGTGGTCCCCGGATCGTCCGAAGCTTTACGCAGCCAAGACGATCCTCTACTGCGATGGGCGGCCGGTAGACGATTACGTCACACCGTTTGGCGTGCGGGACATCCAGCTGGACCCCCGTGAGGGATTGTCGATTAACGGGACGCCCACCAAATTAAAAGGGGTTTGCATCCACCACGACCTGGGGTGTTTGGGAGCGGCTTTCTACCTTCACGCGATGAAACGAAGGCTTCGCGTGCTGAAAGGCATGGGGTGCAATGCGATCCGCTTTGCCCACAATCCGATGGCTCCGGAATTGCTAGACTTGTGTGATCAGATGGGTTTCCTCGTCGTGAACGAAGCGTTTGACAAATGGAAATCCCTCTACTACGAAGAACTGTTCGACGAGTGGTGGAAAGAGGATCTCAGCGCCACGGTGCTTAGAGACCGCAACCACCCTTGTGTGTTGATGTGGAGTGTCGGCAACGAAGTTGAGGAACAAGGGCAGCCTGCCATGTTGCAAAGGTTGAAGATGCTCACAGACTACTGTCGCGAGCTGGACCCGACGCGGCCGGTCACATGTGCGCTCGAGCCTCACAACTCGCCCCCCCGTTTGCGCGATGCCCCTGTCGAGGACAAAGTGGAACACACGAAGAAGATAGCTGAGCACGTAGACGTTCTCGGATTAAACTACCAGGAACAGTGGTATGAGTCGTACAGAAAAGCCATGCCGCACATGCTCATAGTCGGGACGGAAACGTTTCCCTTTTATCGCGGTCGCGGCAACCGGGTCAAAGGGTTCGAACCGGTCAATCCGTGGTTCGACGTCGAGAAGCACGATTATGTCGTCGGCCAGTTTGTCTGGGTCGGCATTGACTACCTCGGGGAGGCACACGACCCGTGGAAAGGGTGGCCTTTCGGACTGGTTGACACGTGTGGCTTTCGAAAGCCGATATCCTATTTACACCAGAGCTTCTGGTCAGACGAGCCTTTCGTGCAAATGGCCGTGTTCGATGCGGACCGTGAAGAAAGCTGTCCCGCATGGAAACAGCATTGGAAATCTCCACCGTTTTCGTCACACTGGACCTTTCCGCACCTTGAAGGAAAAATGCTCCGGATGGTGACGTTTACGAATTGCGAGAGTGTTGAATTGAAGGTGAACGGCGAATCGTACGGGGAAAAGCGATTGGCGGATTTTTCCGATCGGATGATCGTTTGGCATCTGCCGTATTCACCCGGTACCGTGAAGGCGATTGGAAAAAAAGACGGCCGTGTGCTGTGCGCACACGAACTGAAGACGGCAGGCCGACCGGCCCGGCTGGCGATGAAAGCAGACCGCACCCGCATCGCGGCCGACGGGTACGACCTCGTGCACGTTGAAGTGGCCGTGACCGATGCGGAGGGGATAACGGTTCCCAGCGCCGAATGTGAGATCTGTTTTCGCGTGGAGGGAGAAGGCGAGATGATCGGGGTCGACAACGGAAATTTGTCTAGTGACGAGCCTTACAAAGGAGAGCGCAGGCGGACTTACCTAGGCAGGTGTCTAGCTGTTGTCCGGTCGACTTCGCGCGCGGGTGACATTCGACTGACGGCGACGTCAGGACCGCTAACAGAAAGTGTGACCATCAAAAGTGAAGCCGGAGCGGAGAAAACTGCTCATGTGTGACAGCAGGATTCGTTGTGTTTTAGGCGGTTTGCGTGTAAAATAGAGGTGTATAATAATTTGTATGATAAACAAACGAACTGAAAAGGGGAGACATACTGAGGATGAGCACGATTCAAAATCCGATTTTGAAAGGATTTAACCCGGATCCGAGCATTTGCCGTCGCGGGGATGACTACTATATTGCCGTTTCCACATTCGAATGGTTTCCTGGAGTCGGGATTTACCACTCCAAAGATCTGAAAAACTGGCGCCTCGTGAGCCGGCCGTTAAACAGGACGAGCCAGCTGGACATGAAAGGCAACCCGGATTCGGGCGGCATTTGGGCCCCTTGCCTCTCTTACCACGACGGCCAATTTTGGCTCATCTACACGGATGTCAAACAGGTTGACGGCATATGGAAAGACTGCCACAACTATTTAGTCACGTGTGATGAAGTGGACGGTGAGTGGAGCGAACCGGTGTACTTGAATGGCTCCGGCTTCGATCCGTCTCTGTTTCACGACGATGACGGCAAAAAGTATTTGGTAAACATGGTCTGGGATCACCGTGTCGGCCATCACCCTTTTTACGGCATTGCCTTACAGGAGTACTCACACGAAGAGCGGCGGTTGATAGGCGAACCGGTCGTTATTTTTAAAGGCACGGACATCAAGCTGACAGAGGCGCCGCACTTGTACAAAGTGGATGGCTACTACTATTTGATGACGGCCGAAGGGGGGACCCGGTACGAGCACTGCGTCACGATTGCCCGATCCAAGCACTTGAAGGGAGAGTATGAAGTCCATCCTGACAACCCGATTTTGACGAGTTGGCCTTATCCGAGACATCCACTGCAAAAAGCGGGACACGCCTCCATCGTGCGCACGCATACGGACGAATGGTACCTGGTGCACCTGACTGGCCGTCCGCTGCCCAGGGAAGGACAACCCGTCATACAGGAGCGGGGCTACTGCCCTCTCGGACGGGAAACGGCGATTCAGAAGCTGGAATGGCGAGACGGGTGGCCGTATGTGGTAGGTGGAAAAGCGCCATCCCTCCAAGTTGAAGGACCGCAAATTGGCGAAGTGAAGTGGCCGCAGGACTACGAAGTGAAAGACCACTTTGACAGCGATACGTTGAATCGCCACTTTCAGACGTTGAGAATCCCCCTCGGCGAAGACGTGATGACGCTGAAAGAGAGGAGAGGCTACTTGCGCCTGTACGGACGCGAATCGCTGACGTCCAAATTTACGCAAGCCTTCGTGGCCAGAAGGTGGCAAAGTTTCAACTTTAACGCCGAGACGAAAGTGGAATTCCGCCCGGTGACGTTCCAACAGGCAGCCGGATTAGTGTGCTATTATAATACTGAGAACTGGACTTACTTGCACATCACGTGGGACGAGGAAAAGGGAAGAGTCATCGATGTGCTCCGCTGCGACAACTTCCAATTTTCACAACCTTTGGCAGGCCAACTGATCCCGGTACCGGACGAGGCTGAGGCGGTGTACTTGAGAGTCGAGGTCCGGACGGAAACGTACACGTTCTTCTACTCCTTCGACAGACAGAGCTGGAAGGAAATTCCGGTCGCTTTTCGTTCTTACAAGCTGTCAGACGATTACGTGCGGGGCGGCGGCTTCTTCACCGGAGCTTTCGTGGGCATGCACTGTCAAGATACGTCCGGCTCCAACGTTCACGCTGATTTCGACTACTTCCTGTACGAAGAAATCGACGGTGCGTGAGGCGAAAAAAGAAGCGATGGGCATGAACTGTTCGCGGACGAAACGTTCTTCTGGACAACGAAACGGCTGACACCCCTGCCACCACAACGCCTAAGACGCCCCCATGTATGACTGCCACTGCCATTTGAACCCGGGCGACATAGCGGGATAAAGACGTATCAGAACTTTTCCGGAACTGTGGCAGGAGGCCCTTGTGGCACATGGCGCGCTGTGCGTTAGAACGGCGCCGAGGAAAAGCAGTTGGACCGGATGGTACACACAGACCGCAAAAGGTGGAAGGAGTACGTCGTTGAGCTAGAGACTGCCGGTAACTGTGATCTGTAAACGCGTTCACTCGATTGGTGAGGGGAAAGGGGGATCATTCTGGGTAAGTGGAACACACTGCGCAATCAGATCCAGATCGTCTTCGTCGGTGTGATGGTTGTCGTTCTCCTCATAGTCGGGGTTTTGACCTATCACCAAGTGTCGATGCTACTCAAAAGTAATGCAGAGGAACAGATGCAACAAACGGCCATTGAAGCAAATGGCCGTTTTGAATCCCTTTACGAGCAGATCAACATGGTGACCAAGCAAGTGGCGACTGACGAAGGCGTCCAGCGGGTCCTGTTGCGGGAGTTGAGAGGAGAACGGGTGGCGTTTGGAGAGCGCCAGTCACTCATGAAAAGCGTGAACACGTTACAGGCCACTGCAGACGGCATCTATTCGCTGGAGCTGTATACACGAGACGGCCGGAGGCTCCTTCCGTTGGATGACGGGCGGCTGGCAGACCGCATCGGGCGACAGTGGGTGAAACAAGCCGAACGAGCCAAAGGGGGCCTCGTGTGGGTAGGGGAAGACCCTGAAGACGATGCGTATTTTCTCGCCCTTCGGCGCGTCAGTTTGATCGACCGACCCTTTGTTGGCGGAGGGTATTTGCTCATCCGCATCAGCCAAAACTACTTTCAGCTCCATAACGGCCACCCTTCCCATGCGGAAGAAGGGTACACGATTTTAGTCGATCAGTATGCGCATCCCATCGTGTCCAATTTTGACGGGGACTTCCGCCAGTTTCTGCAGAGCGAGGAAGCGACTGTTACGATTGATGAAAGGGATTACATGAAGGTGAGACAGTCGTCAGATGTCACCGGGTGGACGCTTGTGATTTTGACGCCGGTCAGTCAACTGACCCAAGGGATCTCAGTGATCCGCACGGGTATTGTGGGGGCGGGTATCGTCGGATTTGTCATTTTTTCCGCGTGTTCTTTCTTTTTGTCCACGATGATAACCCAACCGATTGTCCGCTTGACGGAAACGATGCGGCGGGCGAGCGAAGGGAAGTGGAAGACGAATCCGGTCAGCGCTTCCACCTCGGAAATTAACGAGTTGAATCATACGTACAACCAGCTCGTAAAAGAAACGAATCACCTTATACAAATGGTGTACGAGAAAGAATTGACCCGCAGCCGGACGGAGTTGAAGGCGCTTGAAGCCCAGATTCACCCCCACTTTCTGTTTAACACACTGGATGCCCTGTACTGGTCCCTGGAAGAAAAAAACGAAGAAGAACTGGCTGAACGCGTCCTCGCCATGTCTGAACTGTTTCGCTACACGATCAGCCGCAACCCCAAGGGGGAATGGGTGACGATCAAGGAAGAAATGGCGCACATCGACCGCTACCTCCAATTGATGAAAATGCGATTCGGAGAGCGCCTAAAGTGGCACCTCTCGTTACCCGCTGAATGGGAGAGGGTGCGAATACCGAAACTGCTCATTCAGCCTCTTGTTGAAAACGCCATTGTCCACGGGACTGGGAACAAAGCCGGCGACAGCTTTGTAACCGTGACGGTGGACAAGGTGCAGGACGAAGAACGTCTCGTCGTCAACGTGACAGACGACGGGCCGGGGATAGACCGGAAGACGATGAACTGGATCTACCAGTCGATGGAGGAGGGGGTCGCTTCTCCCTTTAAGGGAAACGGGATCGCCATTGCGAACGTGCACAAGCGGCTTCGGCTTTATTACAGTCCCAGTGAGTCAGACGGACTGGTCATCCAGAGTGAAGTTGGAAAAGGCACGTCTGTATCATTCGAAATACCGATTCATGGGGGGGAGAAGGATGAGCACACAGAGCATTCTGGTCGTGGATGACGAACCGAGGGCGAGGCAAGGTTTAACGAAGACGTTGGAGCATTGGGCCAAGGGAAAATTCCGCATTTTAAGTGCTGCCGGCGGTAAAGAAGCGATTGACGTCGTCGAGCGCCAGGCCGTGCATCTATTAATCACCGACATCCGGATGCCGGAAATGACCGGATTGACGTTACTGGAAACGTTAAAGCGGCAGGACGATTATCCCGCGGCCATCGTCATTTCAGCTTACCCACAATTCGAATACGCGCAGGAAGCCCTTCGCCTCGGCGTTCTGAACTATTTGTTGAAACCCGTCAGCAAGTACAAGTTGATTGAGGCGGTGGAAGAGGCTCTCAAGGAGAAAGAGAAACAAATGAGAGCGGTCCTGATGGAGAAGGTGATCGACGATAAACTGATGGACGTCAAGGTCGAAGACGGCAAAATCCGGTCGTCCATCAAGGAGGCGATGCGTTACGTCGAGGAGCACTACGACCAAGACGTCAGTTTGAAACGGGTGGCGAGGCACGTCCACTTGAACGCCAGTTATTTCAGCGTGCTGTTTAAGGAAGAGACGGACATGACTTTTCGCGAGTACGTGACGAGAATTCGGCTGCAACACGCCAAGGAACTGCTCGTGTCGACGGACATGCCGGTGACGGAAATCGCAGAATCCGTCGGCTACAACACGGCGAAGTACTTTATCAAACTGTTCAAACAGTATGAAGGGGTTACCCCCCGTGCGTACCGGAGACGGGCGTTTGACACGTGACAGCCATCCAAAAAAAGTGGCATTTTCCCTAAACGCCGTGACCTACCGCATTCGTGGAGCAAATGGTAAATTGAACGTAGCGACAAAACGAAAGGGGACTCCACACATGTATAAAAAAACGTTATCATTCGGCATTATGCTTGTACTCGTCGTGTCACTCTTTCTTGCAGGATGTGGCGCTGGGGAAAATGCCGGTGAATCGGCCGACAGTGAAGCGAGCAGCGAACCTGGCGAAGAGGCTAAAACGATGAAACTGATGCATCTGTGGCCGGCGGGGAGTTCGAAACAGCACAACGAAATCGTGAGTAACATCATTGAGGAATACGAAGCGGAGCACCCGAATGTCAGCATTGAGACAGAGATCCTGGAGAACGAACAGTACAAAGAAAAACTGAAAGTGCTGTCAGCTTCCAATGAACTGCCGGATGTCGGCATGACGTGGGCGGCCGGCTTTCTGGAACCGTACGTGGACGGTAACATGTTCGCGCCGTTAGACGATGTCGTTGAAAACATCGGCCAAGACCAGTTTGTACCGGGAACGACGGAAGCTTACGCGGTGGACGGTACGACATACGGTCTTCCCCTCGAGTTGAACATCACCCCCGTTTACTACAACAAGAAAATTTTTGAGGAGTACGACCTCGATGTGCCGGAAACGTACGATCAGTTAAAAGACGTGATTCAAACGCTCGCCGACAACGGTGTGACGCCCGTCACGTTGGGCAACAAAGACCGTTGGACCGGTTCCATGTGGTACATGTATTTAGCTGACCGCATCGGTGGGCCGGAAACGATCACGAACGCCATCAACCGCACGATTTCTTTCGAAGACCCCGCTCTCATCGAAGCGGCAGAAGAGATCCAAAACCTCGTGGACATGGGTGCCTTCGTGAAAGGTTTCAACGGTTTGTCCAACGATGAGGCAAAAGGATATTTCTTGAACGAACAGGCGGCCATGTACTTAATGGCGACGTGGGAGCTACCGAACTTTACGACAAATGAGGATGTCCCCCAAGAGTTTAGAGACTCCGTCGGATTTTTTAAATTCCCAATCGTGGAAGGAGGAAAAGGCGACATCGACAGCTATGTCGGGGGACCTGGAGTCGGGCTGTTCGTTGCTGAAAATTCACCGGTAAAAGAAGAGGCGAAGGACTTTGTCTCCTTCTTCGTCGAGAAGTGGGGCGAGCAATCGGTGACGAAAGCCGGAGTCATACCGGCTACAAAAGTGGACACGTCCAACACAGACCTGCCGCAAATGTACATTGACATCTTGAACGAGCTCAACAATGCCACAAACATTACGCTGTATGCCGATGTTCAGATGAGCCCGAGCGCGGCGCAAGTGCACTTGGACATGATACAGTCGCTGTTCGGAAAAGAGACGACACCGGAAGACTTTGCAAAAGTTCAAGAGCAAGCCCTTGACGAAGAACAGTAACCTTACATGATCGTAAGTCGATAAGGGGCATATCTTCATCTGGTCGATATGCCCCTTTTCCATTCACTTGGACATCGCGTCAGGAGAGAGAACAGATGAACAAAGTCATGTCGAATAAACTGGTCATTGCCTTGTACGTTCTGCCTTCGCTTATTCTCGTACTCGCCCTGATTTACGTCCCCATTGTCTTAACGGGGTATTACGGCTTAATGGAGTGGGACGGCATCGGCGAGATGACGTTCGTCGGGCTGGAAAACTACGCCCAGTTAATGCAAGATGACAAGTTTTGGGACAGTACGTTGCACTCGTTTTTACTCGCTCTGTTTTCCACCATCAGTTTGGCGGGCTACTTAGTCATTTCCCTCGTGTTGTCCGGAAATATCAAAGGGGCCGATTTCCTTCGGAAAGTTTACTTGATTCCGATGCTGCTGTCATCGGTCGCCATCGCCCAGCTTTGGATTAAAATTTACGACCCGAACAACGGCATGATCAACAGCTTCCTTACGATGATGGGGGTAGAGAATACACCGACGTGGTTGGCCGACCCGGACATCGTGCTGTACGCCATATTTGTTCCCATCATCTGGCAGTACGCCGGGTTTTACATCATCATTTACTACGCCGCGTTGAAGGGGATTCCCCCATCGCTCATCGAAGCGGCGAGAATTGACGGAGCCAATCCGCTGCAGGTGGCCTTTAAAATCAAAATTCCCCTCATTGCAGGAGTCATTAAAGTGACGGTCGTCCTGGCTGTCGTCGGTTCATTGAAATACTTCGATTTAATTTACGTCATGACCGGCGGGGGACCGAACGGCGCCAGTGAAGTCATGGCGTCGTACATGTACCGAGAAGCGTTTACCAGTTTTCGTTTCGGTTACGGCAGTGCCATCGGATTTTGCCTGCTGTTGATTTGCCTCGTCGTGACCTGGGTCATTCGCAAGCTGACCGTTACGGACGAAGACATTCAGTATTAAAGAGGATGAGAAAAGGTGAAACGCATAGGATACGGCATTTTGTACACCGTTTTAGCTATTGTGGCAGTTTTTCAAGTTTACCCCCTCGTCTGGCTGTTTTTTTTCTCTTTGAAGGACAACCGAGAAATTTTTGGCATGTCCCCGTTCGCTCTGCCAACGGATCCGAAGTGGGAAAATTACGTGAAAGTGTGGACGGAAGGGAATATCAGCCTCTACTTTTTCAACAGTGTGTGGATTACGGCGGTCGCCGTCGTTCTGACGGTGATACTGGCGAGTTTTGTCACGTTTGCGATCACTCGCATGCGGTGGAAGCTGAGCAAATTCGTGCTCGGCTTGTTCATGGTCGGGCTCATGATTCCCATTCACTCGACCTTGATCCCGTTGTTCAGTTTTTTTCTCAAACTGAATCTCATCGACCACCCGCTGTCCATTATTTTGTCGTACACGGCGTTTAACCTTCCCATTACGATCATGATTTTGCTGGGGTTTTACTACACGCTGCCGCGGGAAGTGGAAGAGGCAGCCGTGATGGACGGCTGCTCCGTTCACCGCATCTTTTTTCGCATTACGCTTCCGATGACGACACCTGTTATGGTGACGACTGCCATTATCAACATGATTTACAACTGGAATGAATTCGTGTTTATCAACACGTTTATCAGTTCGGACCAGTATAAGACGTTGACGGTCGGGATTCAAAACTTTGTCGGACAGTACTTGACAGACTGGGGCGCCATCGGTGCAACCCTCGTCATCAGCATCGTCCCGATATTGGTCGCCTTTTTCATTTTGAGTAACCGGATCGTAGAAGGTCTCGCCGAAGGCGCCTTGAAAGGGTAAAACTTTGCACGCTGAGTGCCAGAGATGTCTCTATTAAGGCAAAGGAGAAGGTCTGTCGGACACGGCGAACAAATTTTGTAATATGCTGGAGACGGACCCGATCGCACAGGCACGGTCCCCGAGCTGGGATCGGACGACTTTCACATGTTCCGTTGAAAAATGAAGGGCCCGTGTGGCCAAGGTTTTCTCAATCGGGTTGAAAATCCACTTGCCGCCGGCGGCCAGTGTGTTCCCGATGACGACCAGGTTCGGGTTAAACGTGTTGACGATGTTCGCCACCCCGATGCCGAGGTATTCGCCGGTCTCGTTTAAGTTGGCAATGACGCGATCGTTCCCCCGGTTGGCCTCGTTGACGTAGTCGTAGAAAGAGGTGCGGCTCACATCGGACAAGCGGTAGTCTTCTTTCATTCGCATGTAAAAGGCTTTCTCTGATGCGTACATTTCCCAACAGCCGCGGTTGCCGCACGGGCACTTTAAGCCGTTGCGCTCAATGGTCATGTGCCCCATCTCGCCGGCGTAGCCGACGGCTCCGCGGTACAGTTCGTCGTTCAGTATGAGTCCGACCCCGATGCCGATCCCGGAGCTAATGTACGCCATGTGGTCGTATCCGTTGCCGGCTCCGAACATTTTTTCGCCGAGGGCCGCCATGTTGGCCTCGTTATCGAGGTAGACCGGCAGTTTGGTGTGCTCTTCTAAAATGCGCTTCAGCGGCGTCCTTCTCCAGTTTAAGTTCGGGGCAAGGAGGACCGAGCCGTTTTTGTAATCGACGATACCCGGAACGCCGACTCCGATGCCGAGAATTCCGTGTCTCGTCTGCGGTGCCAGCTGGACGGCTTGCTGAATGAGGGAAACGAGGGTGTCAATGATCTCGTCGGGCGTCAGTTCAGGGGAAATCGCTGTTTCTTTGCTCCAGAGAACTTCACAGTTCAAATTGGTCAGGAGAATCGAGATGTAGTGGACGCCGAGGTCCACTCCGATGACTGATCCGGCGTCTCCGTTAAAAAGCAAGAGGACAGGGCGTCTCCCGCCCGACGATTTGCCTGTCCCGATTTCACGCACGAAGTTCTCGTGAATCAGTTCTTCCACAAGGGAAGAAACTGTGGCCTTGTTCAACGACGTTTGCTTGGCAATTTCCGCCCGCGACACAGGGCCGTGATCTTTAATGAAGTTGAAAACAATCGATTTGTTCAGTTTCCTGACGAGTTTGAGGTCACCTGTCGTATGTGTCTTATCCATATGTCCCTCCAAGTTTATCTAGCTAACAAACTAAAAATCATTTTAACACATGCACCGGACGGAAGGAACACGTGGGGACTGATATGTTAAGCATTAATTTTATCGTTGACATCTCTAAGATATCTCCCATATACTTATACTTAGTTTAATATATAAATTATTAATAGGCAGTGTGTTGGCCGCTTGAATAAAATCGAGTCAAATGGAGGGATGTTGTACATGTCTTATTTCAAGAACATATCGAAAGTTCAGTATGAAGGACCGGAGTCAGACAATCCGCTTGCGTTTAAACACTACAATCCGAAAGAAGTCGTTGGCGGAAAGACGATGGAAGAGCATTTACGCTTTTCTGTCGCTTACTGGCATACCTTCACCGCTGACGGGACTGACCCGTTTGGCGCCCCGTCCATGGTGAGACCGTGGGATGAGTACACGGGGATGGACTTGGCGCGGGCACGTGTCGACGCCGCGTTCGAGCTGTTTGACAAGTTGGGCGTCCCCTTCTTTTGTTTCCACGACCGCGATATTGCGCCGGAAGGGGATACGCTTAAAGAGACAAATCAAAATTTAGATGAGATTGTCTCGCGCATTCAGGATTACATGAAAACGAGCAACGTCAAACTGCTGTGGAATACGGCGAACATGTTCAAACACCCGCGCTATGTTCACGGAGCGGCTACGACGTGCAACGCTGACGTCTTCGCGTACGCTGCCGCTCAGGTGAAAAAAGGACTGGAAGTGGCCAAGGAGCTGGGGGCCCAAAACTACGTCTTCTGGGGCGGCCGCGAAGGGTACCAGACACTGCTCAACACCGACATGCAATTGGAACTGGACAATTTGGCCCGCTTTTACCACATGGCTGTCGAGTACGCTAACGAAATCGGCTTTGACGGACAGTTTCTCATTGAGCCCAAGCCGAAAGAGCCGACAAAGCACCAGTACGATTTTGATGCGGCGACGGCCATCGCCTTTTTGCAAAAGTACGACTTGCAGGATCACTTTAAGTTGAACATTGAGGCGAACCACGCGACGTTGGCCGGACATACATTCCAACACGAGCTGCGCGTAGCCCGCATCAACGGCATGCTGGGGTCGGTGGACGCCAACCAGGGCGATCTGTTGCTCGGATGGGATACAGACGAATTCCCCACCGATCTGTACGCCACGACATTGGCGATGTACGAAATCTTGAAAAACGGTGGCTTGGGGTCAGGCGGCCTCAACTTTGACGCCAAACCGAGGCGGGAATCCTTTGAAACTGACGATTTGCTCTACATTCACATCGTCGGCATGGACAGTTTTGCCAAGGGGTTGAAAGCGGCCCACAAACTGATTGAAGACCGTGTGTTGGAAGACTTTATCGAGAAACGCTACCGCAGTTTCAGAGAAGGGATCGGGCTGGAGATCACGTCGGGGAAAGCAGATTTCCATACGTTGGAAGCGTACGCGCTCCAAAATGACTCCATTCGGAATGAATCCGGTCGGCAAGAGATGCTGAAAGGGATGGTGAATCGGTACATCATGCGTGTCGATTAGATTGGTCATGGGGGGCTTTCTTGTCGTGTAAAGAGCTCGCCCCCTTGGTTTGTACAACATACAAATAAATAAAAACATTCTCCTTCGCGTCATGCTGAGCGACTTGCTGTGCATTTTAGAATTGATGCACTGGTATTCTAAATTTTTTAGGGAGGGATTAAGTTGAAAGGATTTCAAGCGATTACATGGGCGGTGCTGGTTGTGACCATGCTGTTTCTCGCTTCTGGCTGCTCTTCGCCTGACAGTACGGCAGAGGAGTCAGGAGGGGGAGAAAAGGTCAAGATCGGTCTCTCGCTGGACACTCTTAAAGAAGAAAGGTGGCAGAAAGACCGAGACATCTTTACCGCTAAGGCGGAAGAGTTAGGAGCTGAGGTGCTCGTTCAGTCGGCCGACGGCGATGACGCGACCCAGTTGTCACAAGCTGAAAACCTTATCACACAAGGGGTGGATGTACTCGTGGTCGTCCCGCACAATGCCAGCACGGCTGCAGCGATTGTCGAATCCGCCCACGAGGCAGACGTCCCGGTTCTCGCCTATGACCGTCTGATCTTAGATTCAGAAGTTGACCTTTACATTTCATTCGACAACGAGAAAGTGGGAGAAATGCAGGCCGACTACATCCGTCAACTGGTGCCCGAAGGCAACTATGTTCTGATCGGCGGAGCGCCGACAGACAACAATGCCAAGTTGTTGCGTCAAGGACAGATGAATGTGCTGCAACCTTTAGTCGACAGCGGTGACATCGAAATCGTACATGACGAATGGGCAGAAGACTGGCTGCCGGAGGAAGCGTTAAAAATCATGGAGAATGCTCTGACGGCGAATGACAACAACGTGGACGCGGTCGTGGCTTCCAATGACGCGACAGCAGGAGGGGCGATCGAGGCGTTAGCAGCTCAAAAACTGAGCGGGGAAGTTCCCGTTTCGGGTCAAGATGCCGATCTGGCCGCAGTTCAACGTGTCGTTGAAGGAACGCAAGCGATGACCGTGTACAAGCCGCTGCACGAATTAGCCCAAAGAGCGGCCGAAATCGCCGTTCAATTAGCCCAGGGAGAGGACATCGAAACTGATGACGCCATTCACAATGGCCTCGTAGACGTTCCGGCCGTACTGCTCGAACCGATTTCCGTTGACAAAGAAAATATGGTGGAAACCGTCATCGAAGACGGATTCTACGAATTCGATGAAGTCTACAAGAATGTCCCTGAATCAGAACGGCCTAATGTGGAGTGACGCACATAGGGGTCAGGGCGTGATCAGGGAGGGAGCCAGATGTCGGATGTCATGCTCGAGATGAAAAATATTTCGAAGGCATTTCCAGGCGTTAAAGCGTTGGATCAAGTGAGCTTTAAAGTAAAAAAGGGCGAAATCCATGCCCTTTGTGGTGAAAATGGCGCCGGCAAGTCCACTTTGATGAAAGTGTTGAGTGGACTGTACCCGTACGGAACATACAGCGGTGACATTCTCATAAAAGGTGAAAAAAAGCGGTTTGACAACATACGAGATGCGGAGAAGGCTGGTATCGCCATCATTTACCAGGAGTTGGCGCTCGTTCAGAAGATGACGGTCGGAGAAAACATCTTTCTCGGTGTCGAACCGAAGAAAAACGGACTCATCGATTGGAACAGACTGTACTATGAAACGTCCCGCTGGCTCAGGCAGGTCGGCTTAAACGTTGACCCGACGGCGGTTGTTGAACAGCTGGGCGTCGGACAGCAGCAGTTGGTGGAGATTGCCAAGGCCCTGTCGAAAAAGGCAGAGATCCTCATCTTAGACGAACCGACAGCCGCTTTGACAGATGAAGAAGTTGAGCGCTTGCTCGCCATTCTGGACAACTTGCGCAAAGACGGCGTCTCCTGCATCTACATTTCACATAAGTTGAATGAAGTCTTTCGCATAGCGGACACGATTACCGTATTGCGTGACGGTCAATCCGTCTCGACGACACCTGTATCAGATATCGACGAAGACACTGTGATATCCCTTATGGTTGGGCGGGAACTGACAGAACAGTTTCCGTCCGTCAGACATACCGTTCAGGAAGACGTCTTAATCGTCGACGACCTCACTGTGTATGATCCGGAAAATCCGACGAAAGAAGTTGTAAAAGGGGTCTCTTTTACTGCCCGCAAGGGTGAAATATTGGGGATTGCCGGTTTAATGGGGGCAGGGCGCACGGAATTGGCCATGGCACTGTTTGGAGCTTATCCCGGCAAGTGGACAGGCTCGCTCACCCTGGACGGGCGGAAGATAACAGTTCAGCACCCTTATGACGCCATCCGTCACGGGATGGCCCTCGTGTCGGAAGACAGAAAGCGTTTTGGGCTCGTTTTGGATATGGACGTGAAGGCGAACATCACGTTGGCCAGTCTGGAGCGCGTGTCCAGACGGCACGTTTTGAATGAACAGGAGATCGTCAAATACAGCCAGTCATATGTGGACGACTTACGCATTAAAACCCCGTCACTAGAGACAAAACTCAGTCAGTTAAGCGGCGGAAACCAACAAAAAGTCGTACTGGGAAAGTGGTTGATGACACAACCGAAAGTGTTAATCTTAGACGAACCGACGAGGGGGATCGACGTCGGAGCCAAATATGAAATTTACAACTTGATGCACCGCCTCGTCGACGACGGGGTAACGGTCGTGATGATTTCTTCCGAACTTCCCGAGATACTCGGGATGAGCGACAGAATCCTCGTCATGCACGAGGGGAGGATCGTCCAGGAGTTCACAAAGGATGACGCCAGTCAGGAAAAGGTCATGATGGCTGCGACAGGGAGGGTATGAGGTGAAAGCAGAAACTCAAGATGTCTCGGCCAAAACGCATAAACTGTCGTTTGTAAAATGGGATGTGCGGGCGTACGCGCTCATCATAGCCTTGGCCGCGATTTGGGCAATTTTTACGATTTTGACTGATGGCGCATTTCTTTCTGATCGGAATTTATCCAACCTTTTCAGACAAATGTCCGTCATTTCTGTTCTCGCGATCGGGATGGTGCTCGTCATCGTGGCGGCCCACATCGATTTGTCAGTGGGATCGGTTGCCGGTCTGACGGGCGGTGTTGCGGCTGCATTGCACGTCTGGTTAGGGTTCAATACCGCAATCAGTATTGGAGCTGCCCTTCTGTTAGGCATCTTGATAGGACTGTGGCAAGGGTGGTGGGTGGCCTACAGAATGGTTCCCGCCTTTATTGTCACACTGGGCGGGATGTTGGCGTTCAGGGGAATGCTTTTGGCCATATCCCAGGGACAAACGATCGCCCCGCTCTCGGATTCGTTTAAAAGCATTGCGCAATCTTACATTCCGGTGTCCGTCGGGTGGGGGTTAGGGGGACTGGTCGTCGTTTGTACGGCGTACGTCTTTTTCAGAAGGCGAAAATCGAGAATGTCGTACGGCTTTGATACACCTCCAGTGGCAGCGGATCTCGTCAAAGTCGCCGTGATCAGTTTGCTCACTCTGTTCTTTGTCTTTTTGATGAATGCTTACAAAGGGATTCCCACTCCGATTATTCTAGTGCTGTTACTGGGCATTGTCTTTACATTTATCGCGCAAAATACGTCCTTTGGACGTCAAATATACGCTATCGGCGGAAATGTGGATGCGGCCCGGTTGTCCGGGATCAACATTAAGCGCAAAGTTTTAATGGTGTTTGTCCTAAACGGGTTTATGGCCGCCGTCGCCGGCGTGTTGCTGACAGCGCGAGTGAATGCCGCTTCGCCTGCGGCGGGAGAGATGTATGAACTGGATGCCATTGCGGCGGCCGTGATCGGCGGGACGAGTCTGATGGGAGGGACGGGAACGATCGTCGGCGCCGTTATCGGGGCCCTTGTCATGGCGAGCATTGACAACGGCATGAGCATGTTGAACGCGGATGTGTACTGGCAGTACATCGTAAAGGGTCTCATCCTGATTGTAGCCGTTTGGATCGATGTCGTGTCCAAAAGGAAAAAGGCGTAGGAC
>k87-151122_pt1 | contig 53460 bp, 50 predicted proteins | sample MGYA00084031_6733416 | MGnify analysis MGYA00084031
GTCGTCCCCTTGGGCATAAACAGGAAGTCCGTCTTTCATCAGCCGAAATTCATAGCGGTTCCCTTTGTCTCCGTTTTTTGCTTCATCCAGGTTCGCTAAGTAGTGATCGCCCATCCATCCGCCGTGGTGGTTCACAAACTGTACGGCGTCGTGAAAATCTTGGACAATGGGTGTCACGTCCAATTTCACTTTATAGTTTTGGTAGTAGATCATACGGTTCGCTTCAACGTATCGTACAGTGCGCGATCCGTCCTGCATCACGACGGCACCTTCTTCAGCGTCGGTCACCGTCCGAACGAGAGATGGATCGAGAAACAACAAGTTTTTTAATTGCTCTAAGTCAATTTCTTCCAATGACGCCTCCCACTCTGGCATCGACATTTCCCCTTCAGGAAAGTAGTGAATTTTCATTCTGATCGGCTCGTAAGGGTTTGCCGACACAATTCTCTCCATAACAGGCGTCACACGCAACGGCCCGAGTTCGCTCACCTGTTCGAACACGTCTTCACCGCTGTCGAGGATCAATTTCCCTTCGTACATTCGGTTTTCCACATCAGAAATCAGAAGGACGTTCCACTCATTCTGCAACCGGTATACCCATATTCGGTCAATCTCCGTCAGTCTTTCTCCAGGTTCCATCCCGGGGGACAACCGTTCTGCAAAGAGGGCAGTCGGAATGGACACTGGAAAGCGCAGTTCCAAGCTGCGGTACCCGTTTAAGAAGCTTTTCCACTCCGACGTTGTCATCACTTTCTCCTCAAGCCGCGTCACTTGCCACTCTGGCATGGACGCCGTGATCGAATCGTACACGGCGTCACCGGAAAAACTCATAAAATGGCGCCCGTCACCTGAATGATACACGACAGAGCGCGGCTTGACCAGGTCCTCCAGTTGGCGCGATTCCCCGATGAGCTGTTGCGGAATGTAGTCGTTGCGGTTCATTTCCTCCACATTAGGGGAACCGTACCACAAAACTCCTGACAAGACGAGGCTGGTGAGGATGAGTATCGTTAACACAACGGATTTGACCCGTTCGATCATACAGATGCCTCCAGCGAACAGTATAGTAGCAACGGAGAGCGAGCCAAAAGGTTAGTCGTTTCCGTTTCTGCACATCTTTAGAGTGAATTTTCGTCGGAAGTCGGTTACAGAGTGGACAGTGCCCGTCCTTGAAGACTTCGGACCGTCCAACAGGGTTAGGTCTACAATGTCGCTCGCCGACGACTCTACGGACAGGGTGAAGAAGAGGTGCCTTCTGCTGGCGCCACCACGCACACGACGATCTACTTAGGACCTTCTCCTTCCCTTACCGGCAAGGTGAAGGTCACGGTCGTGCCTGCGTGCAATTCGCTGTCCATGTCGATTTCTCCACCGTGGGCGCGAATAATTTCCCGGGCAATCGACAGGCCGAGCCCAGTCCCTCCCATACTGCGGGAACGCGCCTTGTCGACACGGTAAAACCGTTCAAAAATGCGGTTCAGGTCTTTTTTCGGAATGCCGATGCCGTTATCCTGTATCCTCACTTCCACATAGCGATCGTCCTTTTGCCTGGCACGCACTGTAATCTTTCCGCCTTCATCAGCCGTGTATTTAATGGCGTTAGACATCAAATTGTCGAGCACCCGTCTGATCTGGTCCCGATCTGCCCACACGTCCGGAAGCGGGGCAGACAGATCGAGGACAAGCTGTATGTTTTTCCGTTCGATGGGGATCGCAAAACGGGTTGCCACTTCCTCTAGTAAAGGGGCTATCGGCATCGGCTGTAGACGAAGGCTGGCCTCTTTTGAGTCCAGACGAGACATGTGCAGTAAATCGGTTACGAGGCGGATCATGCGGTCAGTTTCCCGCCGGGTCACGTCCAAAAATTTTGGGCCCAATTCACGGTCTTGCATGGCCCCGTCGTCTAACGCTTCCAGGTAGCTTTTAATTGTCGTGAGCGGAGTGCGCAATTCGTGGGATACGTTGGCCACGAACTCTTTCCGCTGTTGCTCCAGTTTTTCCTGTTCGGTCACGTCTTGTACGACTGCAATGACTCCCCCAGTGTAGTCCTCCTGCCGTTGATACGGGGTGAAGGTGAGTCTCACGTAGTAAACAGTGTCATCGTCGGGAGCGGAAACTTCACAAAAGACGACCCGTTGTTCCGTCAAAGGCCAGGAAAGTTTTGGTGAAAGGGATGGCAGTACTTGCAACAAGTTGTCTCCTTCTTGAATTTCTGTGTGGAGAATAGCTTCGGCTCGTTCATTGTGAACGACGATGTGGCCTTGCCAGTCCGTGGCAATGACACCGTCACTCATGTTGGCCAACACAGAGGCCAGTTTTACCCGCTCTTCCTCATTTTGGGAGAGCGCTTCGCGCAAGCGGATCGCCATGTTGTTAAACGCTTGCCCCAGTTGGCCGATTTCATCGTTACTCATAATGTTGACCCGGCGGTTAAAGTCCCCGTTTGCCATCGCCGTCGCTTGTTCGGTCACCGCCTTGACCGGGTTCGTAATCGTACGGGACAACACGACGCCGAGTACGACCGTCAGCAAAAGGGCAAACACAGTACCGGTCGCAAAAATGCTGTTGATGCGGCGGACAGTACTGTACATGTCCGTCATCGGAGCCCACAAATAGACGGCTCCGATCACTTGATTGTCATTGCTTTCAACAGGGACAGCCAGCACCATCATCCGCTGTCCGGTCATACTGTCAGAGCGGATGTCGGACGCCCGCGACCCAAGTAAAGCGCGGTTGACTTCGAGTTGCACGTTTTTTTGCCCGATCAAGTGCTTTTCCGACTCGGATCCGCCGACGATAACACCGTTTTGGTCAATAATTTGTACACCGGCGTTGTTTAACGTCACGAAGTCTTGAATGAATTCCGCAATTTCATCCTCATCTTCCTGTTCTCTCCCTGTTTCTGAAGAAAGGTAAGGCTCCAGGTTTATCGCCAAGGAATCAGCCTGATAGTTCAACGATTCTGAAAAATTGTCGACAAACGACTGTTCTACCGTGCGGGTGAAGTAAACGCCAATAATTTGCATCGCGATCAGAATGAGCGAAATGTATATAATCACGAACTTCCACTGTACAGTGTGAAACAACCGGCGTATCTTTGGCATGTGTCATCACCTGTCTGTTTTCGGGTTGCGCATCGCGTATCCGAGACCGCGCCGGGTGATGATATACTCCGGTTGGCTGGCATCTTCTTCTATTTTTTCCCTTAGCCGGCGAATGGTGACGTCCACAGTGCGCACATCGCCGAAGTAATCGTATCCCCATACAGCTTGCAACAAATGCTCCCGCGTCAATACTTGGTTCACGTTCGCCGCCAAGTGCTGGAGCAGTTCAAACTCACGGTACGTCAGTTCAATCGGACGGCCGTCCTTTTCCACCGTATAACTGTTCTGGTCGATTTTTAAGTCTCCCACTCGTATGACGTGATCCTTTGCGTCCTGTTCTCCAGAAGATTGGGTTTCTGCCCGCCTCAAGTTGGCCCGAATGCGCGCCAACAATTCTCGATTGCTAAACGGTTTCGTCACATAGTCGTCCGCCCCGAGCTCCAATCCCAACACTTTGTCCATTTCCGAATCTTTGGCTGTGAGCATGATGATGGGCATGTCGTACTTTTGTCTCACGTGGCGGCACACTTCCATTCCGTCTTTTCCCGGCAACATGATGTCGAGCAATATGAGATCCGGCTGTTCTTCGTCGACGTATCGAATTGCTTCACTCCCGTCATCGATGCATCTGACCGCGTACCCTTCTTTTTCCAAATTAAACTTTATGATGTCGGCAATCGGTTTTTCGTCTTCCACTACCAAAATGGTGGCAGCAGCCAATCTCAGTCCCCCTTCTATGCAAAAATCGGCATCAGCGTATCTCTTCGCTCTTCACCTTCTGTTTCCACTCGTTCAACAGCTTCGCTTCTGTCTGTCCGTAAACGGCCTTCCACGCTGTAGAAAAAGGCCACCGTCTTCGCATGAGCGCGTGCAACTCGTCCATCTTTTCTTCACCGTACTCTTCCAGCAAGTAGCGGTACCACATGAACGATTGGCGGTACGCCAGCGCTTGATTGTGAAGCTGATCGAAGGAACGGGAGAGTTGGTCGTAGTCGTACAGAGGTTCTTCATGCAAAACATTGTGCGGTTCCAGCCACTCGTAACCGATCAGCTCGTACTCGATCCACTGGGCAAAGCCTTCCGTATACCAACGGGGAAAATTTCCGTTCGCCATTTGGTCCAAGTAGTAGTGGGCCAATTCGTGTGCCAGCGGTCCTTGCCGGTAGAAGTACTGTTTCCATGCGTTAATATCGGAAAGGGGCGGTATAGCCGCTGCATTTGACCAGTCGTCTGGACTGAGGAGATAGATGACACCGCCGTAATAAACCCCAGTTGCACTCTGTCCGTAATGCCAGCCGAACCGCTCCTGCATGCTGGTGCGATCTGGAAAAAGGACGATCGTGATCAGTTGGTCTTGTGGCAAGGCGTAGTCAGCCGTCAATTGGGTATAGATGCGCTCCGCCACGTCAAGCACGGCCGCTGCTTCCTCTCGCCGCTCCCCGGGATGCAAGAGGGAAAAGTTCTCGCTTTCTGTCCTCTCCATGTAGCGGAAACGCCAGTTCTCCATCATTTGGTTACCTTCGCGAAACACTGGCTGTGCCAGAGTCTCCAAATTGAACAGCGAAGACGCCCAGCTTCCAACAACAAAAAGAAAAAAGACCACGAGCCAGAACCGCGGTTGTTTCATCCCCTCACCACATCTCTACTTCCATCTCAGCGGTTTATACCGGCTTCACAAAATTGCTCGTTTCCACAATTTAATGATAGCATAAATCAAACCTATGCCGACAGGGAGTTGAAGGTAAACAAGGATCACCACGTTGATCTGAGATAGCGGTCAAATTTACGAAAAGACGGGTGCACCTCCCCATTCCCTTTATCGGTTTAGGTGAATACATTACAGTAACACTGAATGAAGATGAAAAGGGGATGACATTGAAGCGATTGCCCTTCCAACAAATTGCGAGCAAGTGGCTGAAAACCTACATCATGTCGCAAGATGACGAATTGTCACGTTATTTGCCGCAAACGGCTCGGTGGCACCCAAATGTTTTGTTTAAGATGCTCAAACAGTTTGGCTCTGTCTATTTGAAGCCCGATAAAGGAGGTGGCGGGGCCGGCATCATCCGCGTCAAACTGACGGACTCCCACCGTTATGAAGTGCGCTACGGCATAAGGCGCCAGGTCTTTGTCGGTGAAACGACCTTAATCTCTTATTTACGGAGACGCATGCAACCGCACAAACGTTACTTAATACAACAAGGCATTCGCCTGGCACACGTTGACGGGCGCCCGTTTGACATACGCGTCGTCCTTCAAAAGCCCCGCGACCAGTGGATTGTGATGGGGATGGCGGCCAAGGTAGCGGCCAAGAAAAAAATTGTCACCAACCGGGCAAACGGCGGCATCGCCGCCACGGTGCCAAAGGTGCTCCAGGCTGGTTTTGGGTGGCGCGACGAACACGTCCGCCTCGTTGAACACGTATTAAACAGGATCGCGTTACGCACGGCAGCCGTTCTGTCGACCCGGTTTCCCGGTTTGCGCGTCCTCGGATTGGATGTCGGCATAGACGTCCGGGGCAACGTATGGATTTTTGAAGTGAACACGAGGCCCCAATTCCGCTTGTTCCAGCAGACCGACCCCGTCCGCTACCGACAGATCGTGCGGAACCAGCGTCAAATTGTAGCCGACGGCCGCAAACGGCTCAACTAAAAGGCCCAGCGGCCGTTTCTCAAGATAGGTTCTCGCTCGCCGTCACGTCGTTCGCCGTCGATGTCTAAGTTAGCAGACCCGATCATAAAATCGACGTGGACGAGACTGTCGTTCAGCCCGCGGGCCTCCCGCTCCGCGCGCGTCATGTTCACCCCGCCTTTTACACCTGACGGGATGGCAAACCCGAGGGCTAAGTGGCACGACGCGTTTTCGTCGTACAACGTGTTGAAAAACAAAACGCCAGTGTTGGAAATCGGGGAGTCGTGGGGCACTATGGCGACCTCTCCGAGGAAACGGGCGCCTTCGTCCGTTTCCAATAGCTTCTTCAACATCTCACGCCCCTTCGCTGCTGTAAAGTCCACCACTTCCCCGCCTTGAAAAGTGAAAGAAAAGTCTTCAATGAGCACTCCGTTGTAGTTTAACGGTCGAGTGCTGTACACAGTCCCGTTAACCCCACGCTTGGACGGGACAGTAAACACTTCCTCGGTAGGGATGTTCGGAACAAACGACACACCCGCAGCACTCACAGCTTTTGCGCTCTTCCATACGTGTTCAGCGGGGAGTTCGACAGTCAAATTCGTTTTGTCGGAAGTGAAATGCAGTTTGGCATACTGTTTCTCGGTCAAGATTGCAGCCCGAGCCGCGAGATGCTCCACGTGTTCGCGCCACGCTTGAATGGGGTCTTGCCGATTGACGCGTGTCACCTCAAAGATGTACTCCCACAGTTTTCCCTCGCGTTCAGATGGCGGCAAGTTCGGAAAAACGCTCGCTGCCCACGCCCGTGTCGGAAACGACACCATCGACCAACTGATTTTGTCCTCAATGGCGTAACGTTTGAATGCTCTCATGGCCGCCGCTCTCGTCTGATTGACCACGGACACGCGATCGGGATGTGCGTCGCGAATGAGGCGGGGATTAGGAGCGTACACCTGCAGCAATGCGGCGCCGTTTTCTGCCATCTCTACGTACCCTTTCGCTTTCCACATCGGGAACTCTCCCAGCCCCTCTTCTGGCTGTTTCAAGTATTTCAGCCGCATGAGTGCCTCGTCGCAGTAATCGACGTACACCTCACGCACGCCTCTTTCGTATGCCTTCTCTACCAGTTTGTGAACAAAGGACGCCGCGCTGACCGGAGCTTGAACAATCATCCGTTGACCTGGCTGCACGTTGACGCCGACGCTTAAAGCGATTTCAGCGTAGTTGTCAAACAGCTTTTGAAATTGTTCCTGTTCCTCCATCTCGTTCCTCCTTTTAGTAATAAAAAAGACAGCCGTTACTGTAAAAGAATCCACGTCATTATAACAAAAAACCACTGAGAGTGTCCCATTTCTCAGTGGATACGCATGTTAGCGAAGTCAGCGCAATCTGACGGTTTAAGCGTAAATACCGCGTACGACGTTTGTCTGTTCCCGATTCGGACCGACTGAAAAAATGGTGAGGGGGATTCCGGTCAACTGGGCAACCCGCTCCACGTAATGCAAAGCTTCAAGGGGCAGTTCATCGAGACTCCTCACACCGGAAATGTCTTCAGTCCACCCGTCAAGTTCTTCATACACCGGCTCACACTCAGCGAGTACGGAAAGGCTCGCCGGGTAGTTTTCGATCGTGTTTCCTCTGTAGCGGTACGCTGTACAGATCTTGATCCGCTTGAGTCCCGTCAACACGTCGAGGGAGTTGAGGGACAGACCCGTAATCCCGCTGACGCGCCGGGCGTGACGCACCACGACGCTGTCAAACCAGCCGACGCGGCGCGGACGCCCTGTCGTCGTTCCGTACTCATTCCCTACCTCGCGGATGTGATCACCAACGTCGTCCGTCAGTTCCGTTGGGAACGGACCGTCGCCGACCCGCGTCGTATATGCTTTGGCCACACCGACCACGTGATGGATTTTCGTCGGACCGACACCGGAACCGATACACACTCCCCCGGCGACCGGGTTGGAGGACGTGACGTACGGGTACGTACCTTGATCGATGTCGAGCATCACGCCTTGTGCCCCTTCAAACAAGACGCGGCGGCCCTGGTCAATCGCATCGTTCAAGACGACAGACGTGTCTTTTACATAAGGCCGCATGTGTTCCGCGTATTCACGGTACTCGTCGAACACCTGGGTAAAGTTGAATCCTTCCGCCTCGTACACCCGTTCTAACAAGCGGTTCTTGTCATCTAAATTTCGCTTCAACTTGCTGCGAAAGGAGTCCTCATCCAGCAAGTCTGCCACGCGGATGCCAATGCGGGCCGCTTTGTCCATATAGGCCGGGCCGATGCCCTTCCCGGTCGTCCCTATTTTGGCTGAACCCTTTCCTTGCTCTTCCAACTTATCCAGTTTAATGTGGTACGGCATAATGACGTGCGCCCGGTCTGATATGCACAAGTTGTCTGGACTGAACCCGTTTTCCCGCAAATAATTCAATTCGCTGACTAGCGCCTTCGGATCGATCACCATGCCGTTTCCGATCACACATACTTTATCTTCGTAAAAAATGCCTGACGGAATAAGGTGTAGTTTATACTTTTTGCCATTAATGGAGATCGTGTGTCCCGCGTTGTTGCCTCCCTGGTAACGAGCAACCACTTCCGCTTTTTCCGCCAAAAAATCGGTAATCTTGCCTTTTCCTTCGTCTCCCCACTGTGTGCCCACTACAACAACAGAAGACAAGGCCTTCACCCCTTTGTTCGTATTCCACCTTCAATGACAAGGTAGAACACCATCAGTTTAGCAATGGAAGGACTCGATGTCAATTTAAAGGCGAACAATACACAAATACGATATCTCTTTTGTTCGTATTCTTTTTTCAGAGTAGCCGTGCCTGCCCCGCTGCGGCACCGGCAATTGAAAAAATTGTGTGACGTACTGCAGAAGGGAATGCCTTAAGATCTTCCAAAAAAGTGACCGTTCGAAGCCACTGCCTCCAAAGTTGATGTTTCACTGTCTTAAGCCCCCTCTCCCGTTACGAAAATGGCGCTACGTGTTGCCGATGCCGCAACCTTTCTCCTATTTTCTGAGAACGCTGCTGTCACGTCAGGGGGCTACCGCCTCCGGCACAGGTGTGTGCGTCTTGTCTAAACTGACAAATTTATTGTAGTTTTTCAAAAAGACGAGTTCCACTTTACCGACCGGGCCGTTCCGCTGTTTGCCAATAATAATTTCAATAATATTTTGCTTGTCCGTTTCCGGGTTGTAGTAATCTTCACGGTACAAAAAGGCGACGATGTCGGCATCTTGTTCAATGGACCCGGACTCCCGCAGGTCGGACAAGAGGGGGCGCTTGTCTTGACGCTGTTCGACGCTGCGACTCAACTGGGACAGTGCAATCACCGGGCAGTCGAGCTCCCGGGCAAGAGCTTTTAACGACCGGGAAATCTCGGAAATTTCCTGTTGGCGGTTTTCCCGCTGACTCCGGTTGTTAATGAGCTGCAAGTAATCAATCAGCACCAGGCCGATCCCCCGTTCGGCTTTTAACCTGCGACATTTGCCGCGTATGTCGTACACCGTCGTTCCCGGTGAATCGTCGATGTAAATCGGGGCCTCCGCAAGAGACCCGATTGCCATCGTCAACTTTTCCCAGTCTTCGTCCTCCATCATACCCGTGCGGAACTTGTGGGAGTCGATGTTGCTCTCTGCACACAACATGCGCTGGACGAGCTGGGACGCAGACATCTCCAAACTGAAAATCGCCACGGGTAGCCGGGAACGGGCGGCCACGTTTTGCGCGATGTTGAGGGCGAAAGCTGTTTTGCCGACGCTGGGCCGCGCAGCAACGATAATTAAATCTGACTTTTGGAATCCCGACGTCATTCGGTCGAGGTCGGGGTATCCTGAAGGAATCCCACTAATTTGACCTTGATTGGCGTGTAACTTCTCAATGCGTTCGAACGCTTCCAGCAACACGTCCTTAATCGGAATGAACGTATCGCTCGTCCTCCGTTCGCTTATGGACAAAATGCGGTTTTCTGCGTCGGCAATGATTTCAGACACGTCTTCTGTTTCCGCGTATCCCTTGCTGGCGATATGGGTTGCCGTCTGAATCAGTTTGCGCAGCAACGCTTTTTCTTCGATGATGTGGGCGTAATACTCTACGTTAGCTGCACTCGGAACGGCATTGGCCAAATCAGTCAAATACGTAACGCCGCCCACTTCCTCTAGCAACTGGCGATCTTTCAATTCGGCCGTAATTGTGACTAAATCAACGGGCTCGCCCCTTTCCGCCAAGTCCAGCATGACACGAAACAGGCGCTGGTGGGATTGGCGGTAAAAGTCCTCAGGCACTACGATTTCAGCTGCACTGTAAAGCGCCTCTCTCTCTAATAAGACAGCGCCGAGCACGGCTTGTTCCGCTTCAATGTTTTGCGGCGGAACACGCTCCAGAAACAAGTCACTCATGATGTGTCACCTTCATCCATCGATCTCCTTGTGCGCGTTACGCTTCGACGACGTGGACGTTGAGGGTTGCGGTAATTTTCGGCCGCAACTTAATTTCAACACGTGTCACACCGAGAGTGCGAATCGGTTCTTTTAGCTGAATGTTCTTTTTGTCGACGCGAATGTTCTCCTTCATCAGCTGTTCACTGATCTGTTTCGACGTCACCGCACCGAACAAGCGGCCGTTTTCACCTGCTTTAGCTGGAATTTTTAAGTCCAGTTGCTCAAGGCGTTCTTTTAACGCCCGGGCCTGGTCGTCTGCCATTTTTTCCTTTTTCTCCTGTTGCCGTTTCTCGGCTTCCAGCGCGTTCACATTGCCCCGTGTGGCTTCAACGGCCAGTCCCTTAGGCAATAAGTAATTGCGCGCGTAACCGTCTGCCACTTCTTTGATTTCTCCCTTTTTCCCCTTTCCTTTGACGTCTTGCCGAAAAATGACCTTCATTCAGTCGTCTCTCCTTTCTCATTCAATTGTTCTAATACGTGTAACAGCTGTTCTTTCGCTTCTTCCAGTGAAATGCCGGTCAACTGGGCCGCGGCATTTGTCAGGTGGCCGCCGCCGCCCAACTCCTCCATCACGATTTGCACGTTAATAGAGCCGAGAGAACGGGCGCTTATAGACACTGTCTCAGCGTCGCGCCGCCCAATGGCGAACGACGCCTCAATACCGGTCATATTCAGCAGCGTATCAGCAGACTGGGCGATGAGCACTTGATCGTACGTTTCGTCTTCTTCGCCTACCGCCACCGCAATGCTGTCAAAGTAGATTTCCGTGTGTCGAACAATTTCTGCCCGCTTCACAAACATGCCGAAGTCTTCTTTTAACATGGTCTGCACTAACCCCGGATCAGCTCCGTGCTGCCGCAAAAATGAAGCCGCTTCAAACGTGCGGGAACCCGTGCGGAAGGCGAAGCTTTTCGTATCGACGACGATGCCCGCAAGCAAAGCTGTCGCCTCTAGTCTATTCATGGAAAGCCGCTCTGTCTGGTACTGCAGCAATTCCGCCACAAGTTCACACGTAGAAGAAGCATACGGCTCCATGTACACCAGTACCGGATCTTCTACAAACTCTTCACTGCGGCGGTGGTGGTCGATGATGACGACACGCGTCGACTTCTGTAAGAGCTTCGGCTCTATCGTCATCGACGGCCGGTGGGTGTCGACGACGACGACGAGTGTACGCTGTTCACAAAGGGACAGTGCCTGTTCCCCTGAAACGATCACTTCGTTTAAGTGGTCGTCTTCTTCAATCATCGCCGTCAAGTTTGAGATGGAAGGATTTTCTCCGTTTAATACGATGTAAGCGTCTTTTCCCTGCAAGTCCGCCGCCTTCCACACACCGATGGCGGCACCGACGGAATCCATGTCCGGGTTTTCGTGCCCCATGATGAGGACGCGCTCACTTTCGCGGATGAGGTTGCGCAAGGCGTGTGAAATGACGCGGGCTCTCACCCTCGTTCGCTTCTCCACTGCGTTCGTTTTCCCACCGTAAAACGTCATCCGGTCTCCCTTTTTGACCGCTGCCTGGTCTCCGCCGCGTCCGAGCGCCACGTCGAGGCAACCTTGCGCCATCCGGGCGCGTTCAAAGAGAGTCCCCGTGTAGCTCCCGATTCCGATACTGAGTGTAATCGGAATCTTGTTTTCTTTCGTCATTTCCCGGACAGTGTCGAGGATGTCAAATTTCGATTTCTCCAGCACTTCCAACGTCTTGCGATGAAAAATCATAAAAAACTTGTCGCCGTAACGCCGCAGTAAAATGTCGTGGGCGTTCGCCCACTCTGTGATCGCCCCCGTGACGTTCGTCTGCAAAAGTGTTCGACTCTGGTCGTCCATTTCCTGTGTCACGTCCTCCAAATTATCCAAGTGCAAAATGCCGAACACGATCTGTTCGTCCCGGTACGTTTGTTCTAAATGGCGCCACTCCGTGACGTCAGTTAAATAAATTAACCGCTCATCCGGGTTTGCCTGCATCAGGTAAATGCGCTTACCGAGGGGGATATCTAAAGGCTGCTCTGTTTCATCCCAGTCTTTTAATGCGGGAAAACATTCGACCAGCTCTTTCCCGATGAGGTGTTCTTCGCCGACAATCCGGGCGACAAACGGATTGTGCCACTCAATGCGCCTGTTTTCGTCGTAAAGCAGCATCCCGATAGGAAGGTGTTGGATAGTGTCCGCTCCCGTTTTCTTCACTCGGTAGGACAGAGTCTCCACATACTGGGTAAACTCACGTTTAAACGACTTTTCCGCGTACAGCAAGTAGTACGCCAAAAAAACTAGCACACTCAGCCCCAACAGGCCGTACAGCCAATGTTCAAGGGAAAGGAGGGCAATTAACGTGACACAAAAGACGAGGATCACCACAACGTGATACCGGTGCCACCGTTTCAGCAAAAACTTCGGCATTCATTCCAACCCCTCATGATGACGAGATCCATAGGGTTACACCAGGGCGTGATACTCGTTTTCTCCCTTAAGTGTTTCGGCAGTAGAATTAGCGCTTTTGCAATCTGTCGCGAAAGCAAAAACCGATATCTAGCATGCCGAGAAACGACAAGGGAACAAAAAAGAACAACATGATAAAAATGAATAGCGGCAAAAACAAGAGGACGACCAACCAAAACCACGCGTCTAGCGGACGGAGCCATCGCTGCACCAATGCCGCCAAGAACGACAGAGCTTGCACAACAAACAATAGGGTGATTAACCAGTTTGCCGTCACGGCCACGGAATACCAGTACGACCCGATCTCTGTCAAAAGCATCACAACGACACTGACAATATACCACGCCAGCAAGCTGCGGGGAAAATGCCACTCTTGAAAAGGCGGAAGTTTGACGGTCGGAACTTCCAGACGGCGCAACACGACCCTGCCAATGGCGTGATTGACGAGGGCCGTACTGCCGGCCATGACGATAAAAACGGCTGGCAACAGGGAGACGACCGTCTCCCGGACGACATTCAACTCCCTTTCGTTCACGGCAATTCCCATCTCATCCCAAATCTCCGTGTACACGGCCATCGTCTGCTCCCACTGCCGCTCTAGTATGGACCCGAGGTGAAAGTCAAACGACACACTCAACAGTAATAAAGCCAGGGAAATCCCGGCAAGCAGTGTGACCGTACCCGTCAGCAGCAACCCTCGAACACTCCGGCGTTTGGAGTGGTGAAACTGGCCCATCCCCCAACCGGCTCCGGCAGCGACGAAAGAGGCTAACAACCACAGTAGCCCGAACAGCGCGCCTAGAGCGGCTGAGATGCAAGCGAAAACAGCGCCGGCTTTACGCGTATGTTTGGCAGTGTACACGAGTGCCGGCAAGGGAAGCAGCATCAAACTTATAAACGATAAGGGGGTAAAGATGGAAACAAACAGTAAAAGTACGTGTATGAGAGAACCGATAATTCCGTCAGTGAGAGGAGATCTCTCCGACAAACACGTCACCTCTTATTCAAGTATTCATCCAAGGCGGAAAGGTCGCCGTACCACTCTTCCATTTGGTGACCATCTCGCACGTTTTCGCGCAGTTTTTTCAAAACGGCACTTTCCAGGTCCCGAAACGAAAAACCGATGCGCCGCGCCATGACGTATACCGCTACAGTCAAACTTGCGAGGCAATCGATGGCCCGTTCGTATTTGCCATGCATCATATAGCGGTAAAGACCAGCTACTTGATCTAGTATCTCACTCTTGAGCCATTCTAGTACTTTTAGATTTTTGGCAATGTGCATGCCTTTTTCCCGGGGACGCTCCATTTGCTCTTCGCTCCTTCACCTTTAACCCTATATATGTATTTCCACGCGCTTCAACAGATTCCCTCCCTGGGCCGAAAAAAAGCGTTCCACTATGTAAACGTAAAGGGCACCGTCCGATGCCCTTTCGCTGTCCTCTTATTCAGTTGTGTACGGCAGCAACGCCATTTGACGGGCCCGTTTGATGGCACGAGTCAACTGGCGCTGGTACTTGGAAGACGTTCCAGTTACCCGCCGTGGCAAAATTTTGCCCCGTTCGCTGATAAACTTCTTCAACAGTTCGACATCTTTATAGTCGATGTAGTCAATGTTGTTCACGGTAAAGTAACACACTTTACGGCGCTTGTTTCCGCGTCGACGAGCCATGTCACCCCTCCTTTGCACAAGGTGTTTCACTAAAAGGGCAAGTCATCATCCGAAATGTCAATCGTTTCACCGTCTTGGGCAAAGGGGTCGTCCGCGCTGGAATCCGATTCAGGACGTCCTTCTTGACGCGATCCAGCAGGTTCCAGAAACCGGACGTCTTCTGCGACGACTTCGGCTACCGTCACTCGCCGCCCTTCACTGTTGTCAAACGAACGGATCTGCAGACGTCCGTCTACACCGGCTAACCGCCCTTTTTTCAAGTAGTTGGCGCACAATTCCGCCAGCTGTCTCCACGCGACGATGCGAATGAAATCCGTTTCCCGGTTCCCCTGCTGGTTCGTATACCGCCGATCCACTGCCAGTGTAAACGTCACGACGGCAATGCCGTTTGGCGTGTAACGCAGTTCTGGATCGCGGGTTAGACGTCCGATCAACACCACACGATTGAGCACAGACTTCCCCTCCCAATGAATGTTCTGTCTTGTCCCTTTACTCTTTACGGTCTTTCGTCATGTTGACAATTAAGTGACGCACATAACGGTCATCAATTTTAATGACGCGATCCAACTCGTTGACAACGTCCGGGTTCTCCGCTTCAAAGTTGACAACTTGGTAAATGCCTTCGCGCAAATTGTTAATTTCGTACGCTAAGCGGCGTTTTCCCATCTCTTTAATTTCTCCTAGTTTGCCACCGTTGTCTGTGACGGTTTGCTTGAGCTTTTCTTTCGCCGCTTCTAGTTCCTCCTCCTCTAAATTCGGAGGGTAAATGACCATGAGTTCGTAATGTGCCAAGACGTTCGCACCTCCTTTTGGACTGACGGTCCCACCTGTTGGCGAGCTGGGACAAGGAGCGAGTGATACAATTCTCGCATTCCTGTATTATATCAAACTCCGTGATTCCCTGACAAGCGATCGGAACACGACGCATCGATTACACGTTGAAGCGGAAGTGCATGACGTCACCGTCTTGTACGACGTAGTCTTTGCCTTCCAGGCGCAGCAATCCCATTTCCCGCGCTCGCCCCATCGAACCGGCCTGCACAAGCTGTTCGTAGGCCACGACTTCGGCGCGAATAAACCCCCGTTCAAAATCAGAGTGAATCACACCGGCGGCTTGCGGCGCTTTCGTTCCTTTCTTAATCGTCCAAGCGCGTACTTCCTTTTCTCCGGCAGTGAAGTACGTCGCCAGCCCGAGGAGGGAATAAGCCGCGCGAATGAGGCGATCTAGACCCGCCTCTTCCAGTCCGAGCTCTTTTAAAAACAACGCCCTGTCTTCTCCCTCAAGCTCCGCGATTTCCGCTTCCACTTTCCCGCTGATGACGACCACGTCAGCCCCTTCGCGGGCGGCGTACGTTTGAACTTCCCGCACGAGGGGATTGGCGCTTCCCCGCCCCACATCACTTTCGTTGACATTGGCCACGTATAACACCGGCTTTAACGTCAATAAGTGTAGATCGCACAATAAAAGTTGTTCTTCCTCAGAAAATGTCAACTGCCTTGCCGGCTGTTCTCGTTCAAACGCCTCTTTGATTCGCTCCAACATCGCCTGTTCAATGCGGTACCGTTTTTCCCCTGTTTTCAGCTGGCGGCTGACCCGCTGCAATCTCTTTTCGACCGTTTCCAGATCTGCGAGGATGAGTTCCAAATTAATCGTTTCGATGTCTTGAATCGGGTCGACACTCCCTGAAACGTGGGTGACGTTTTCGTCGTCAAAACACCGTACGACGTGGGCGATGGCGTCCACTTCACGGATATGGGACAAAAACTGGTTACCCAATCCTTCTCCCTGACTGGCGCCTTTAACTAACCCGGCTATGTCGACGAATTGAAAAGCGGTAGGGACGACTCGTTCCGGATTGACAATCTCGGCTAGTTTAGACAACCTCGGATCCGGTACTTCTACAACCCCGACGTTCGGGTCAATCGTACAAAACGGGTAGTTCGCCGATTCGGCACCTGCTTGCGTGATCGCATTGAACAACGTCGACTTTCCTACGTTTGGCAATCCAACGATTCCGCATGAAAGCATGTATCCAACTCCATTCTACTTAAACATCGCCGTTCGTCGACTCCTGTTCAGCCGCTGGTACGAGCACTTTTTTTAACCGTTTTTCAAAGCGAGACCGCGGCATGAGCACACTGTGTCCACAACCGGTACACTTGATGCGGATATCCATCCCCATGCGAATGACCTTCCAAGCGTTCGTTCCACACGGGTGAGGTTTTTTCATCTGGACGACATCTCCGAGGGCAAATCGTTTTCTTTCCACTTCTATCACGTCCGTCTCGCCTGTTTTTGCCTCATTATAGGGTGATCGACTTGGAATATCAAGCTTTTTAGCGCATGCGTGACAGCGGGTAAAGGAGAATCATGGACAGTACAAATAGATTGAGAATGCCGTAGAGGGGATAAATGACTTGCACCAGCGTGACAAAACCGAGCTGGGACAGCGGAATCATCACGGCGACGATGCTCAGGGTAATGAGCCAACGCGGCACGGCAACCCAATCGGAAATGCGAAAGACCGCCCCGTACACGCCGCTGACGGCGGTTGTGTATATAGCTAACCACAGCAGGACTGATATGACCGCCAGCCAAAAGGGTGAGTACGAATCGATTAAGGCGAACAGCGGTATGTCGTATTGGGGTATCAAATGTTCAATGCGCAGCAGGGATAGATTGTATAAAACGGCGACAATGCCGAGGCACACGCCACTGCCAATCCCGGCGATTCCGATTTCGAGGGGGGAGCGTATTTGCTTTCCCATGGTCGCCAGAACGGCCATGAGCGGAATGACATTCAGCGCCGCATACGTTACAGCTGACGGCAAGACAGACAGCCATTCCATGTCTACGGCAGCGGACATGGGCTGCACGTCACCGTGTACGAGAAAACTGAGGCACACTGCCACCAAAATGACGGTGAGACACGGCATCAACAAGTAGTTGAGAGATTTGATACCTTCGATATCCCGAAATAAGACGACCCAAACGGCAAGTGCCAACACAGCTGACCCCGTGAGGAAAGACATGTCCCACTGGGAAAATGTTGCCCCGCTTCCGGCAAACATGACGAGGGTGCTCAACAACAGGTACAACAAAATTAATCCGTCAAATAAGCGCGCCACCCGTTCGCCCATGATCAAGGTGAGCACACTGTAATAGTGGTCGGTCTGCTGCTTCCAGCTAATCCACAACACGACCATGCTACATACGACAAACAGCGTCATTGAAATCACGATGTACAGCGTGCTCTTCGCCCCGTAACTTCCGAAAAACTCCCATATTTCCCGGCCCGACGCGAAGCCCGCCCCGATGTTAGTCCCGACAATGGTAAAGCATATTTTAAGTCCGTTCTGGATGTTCGGTTTCACGCAAGCACCCTCCGTCTTGTCATCGTCCCAACCTTCTCACGTCCTGTCCTTCCCTGTCCTTCTATGTATATTGGACGCAACAGAGCCGTATACTGGTATTAATTATTTTTTTCGGAGGTTGGGCGTTATGGAGGGGCACACGCTGAAGTCTTCTCTTTCTCTGTCTCGATTACCGTACCGCATTGATTACGCTCATCCACAAGCCGTCACACGGTTCACCGATCATTTGCACGCCGCTGTCCAACAGTTGTCCCCCGGACGCGAGATCGTCTGTGTGTGCATCGGGACGGACCGCTCAACTGGAGATGCCCTCGGCCCCCTCGTCGGATCGAAACTAGAGCGCTTAAATCCAAAGGGACTAACTGTGTTTGGCACCCTCGATCACCCGGTCCACGCTGTCAATTTACGTGAGACGTTACAGTTGATAGAATTAAACTATCAAGACACTACCGTTATCGGCATCGACGCGTGCTTAGGACAGCTGGGCAGCGTCGGCAGCTTACACCTCGGGTTAGGTCCACTCAAACCAGGTACGGGCGTGAATAAAAAGTTGCCTGAAGTTGGACAACTCCACATAACCGGCATCGTCAATGTCGGCGGGTTTATGGAGTATTTCGTCTTACAAAATACGCGTTTGAGCACCGTGATGAAAATGGCTGATACGATTGCGTCCTCCCTCTATTTGACTGCTGTCCGTTTGCGTTCTAACGATTAACTTGAAATCACATACCAACCCCGTTACGGCAACCGCACACGTAGACCTCCCGTATCACTTTTTATTCTAATGCTAATGCCGCAACGCGACACAAGCGTCTCTCTTTGACAAATAAATAAGGATGCAGCTCAAACGTCTCGAGCGACACCCTTTTTTCCCTTTCTATTACACGTATGCTTCTTGTTTTTCTCCGACAGCTAGGGCGATGGCTTCTTTTTCCTCTTTTGACAGAGAGTATTCCGAAGTTCCCCGTACAACTGGCTTTGCATAGGCATACGTTTGATGGCGCCCATACAGACTGCTGATGACCACTCCATTTTGTTCCTCGTCCACTAACGCCAGGGAAAAACTTAAATTGTTTCCCTGTTCCGCTAGCGCATTGTACCGCACAAGACCAATTTTCCCTTTCAGCGCAGACATTTTGCGATTCAGCTCGTCCAGTTGTACAGCAGCTTCATCCAACTGCCGTTCAGCTTCGTGCACGCTTCTCGTATACTCGTGAATTAAATGCTCCAAGTTCTCTCGGGTTACACCGCGAAGCAACCGTTTTTGCTGCTGGCGAATGCGACGAAATTTGATCCAATTCACAAGCACTACAATAACGAGGATGAACTGCACGATCATCATCCCTAATAATAATTCCACTACGTAGGGCGAAACGATTTCCCGCAGCGAATCCATTAAGCTTTCTCCAACTCCTCAACCGTCTTTCTCGCTTTTTCAGTATATCATGAAAAACGCTCAACACATACTGCTCTTATTCCTTTTTTGACAGCAAGTCAACGAGGCGTTCAAGATCCCGACGAGAAAAAAATTCAATTTCTATTTTTCCTTTTCGTCTCCCTTGACGAATGTGAACAGCTGTACCGAGTGACGTTTCAAGCTCTTCCTCGTAACGGCGCAAACTCAAATCGTGTACATTTACCTTTTTTCTTACATTTGACTTTTTTTGATTTTGCAGACGTTTAATCCATTCTTCCAGTTGCCGGACGCTCGCCTGCTCTTTTTTCACTCTTTTCGCGAGTTGAATTTGTTGATCCAAGTTTTTTACGGCGAGTAGCGCACGGGCATGTCCCATTGTCAATGTTCCACGTGAAACATCTTCGCGAATTGAAACGGGGAGCTGCAGCAACCTTAAGAAATTCGTCACGTGGGGACGACTTTTCCCTACCCTTTCCGCTAACTCTTCTTGTGTCAGAGAAAACTCATCCATCAATTTTTGATACGCGTTGGCAACTTCCATCGGGTTTAAATCTTCTCGCTGTAAATTTTCGATCAGCGCAATCTCCATCACTTGTTTGTCGCTAAATTCTTTAACGACGACGGGGACACTCGTCAAGTCAGCCCGTTTAGCCGCTCGAAAACGCCGTTCACCGGCAACGATTTCATACCCCTTGATCGTTTTTCGCACGACGAGGGGCTGTACAATGCCGTGTTCGCGGATAGACGATGTCAACTCTTCCAGCGCCTCTTCCGAGAAGTGCTTGCGCGGCTGATACGGATTAGGTCGCAATTCCCCAATCGCAACATCCATCACCGCTTCATCATCGCCGATCTCTAACTTCGGAATGAGCGCATCAAGCCCTTTTCCTAACCGTTTATTCACTGGCGACCACTTCCTTTGCCAAATCCAAGTAACACTCTGCCCCTCGGGATCGGGGGTCGTACGAAATAATCGCCTTCCCGTGACTGGGCGCCTCACTTAACCGAACATTGCGAGGAATGACAGTCCCGTACACTTTATTTTGGAAATACTTTTTCACTTCGTCGATGACTTGAATTCCTAAGTTAGTCCGTGCGTCAAACATCGTTAACAGAACGCCTTCAATTTTTAGGCGGGTATTTAGGTGTTTTTGAACTAAACGAATCGTATTCAGCAATTGGCTTAAACCTTCCAAAGCGTAGTACTCACACTGGATCGGAATGAGAACAGAATCAGCAGCCGTCAAGGAATTAACTGTTAAAATACCTAAAGAAGGAGGACAGTCGACAATGACGTAGTCGTATTGATCAGATACGAGGGACAGCGCTTTTTTGAGCCGAACTTCACGCGATATCGTCGGAACTAGTTCGATTTCAGCGCCGGCTAATTGTATCGTGGCCGGCATAATGTCCAAGTTTTCTAACTCTGTCGGAACGATGACGTCCATTGGGTTCACATCGTTGATGAGCACGTCGTATATACAGTATTCCACGTCTGCTTTGTTGATGCCGATGCCGCTGGTCGTGTTCCCTTGTGGATCTATGTCGACGAGCAATATTTTTTGGTTTAGCGATGCCAAACAAGCTCCCAAGTTAACAGCTGTTGTCGTCTTTCCGACACCGCCTTTTTGATTGGCAACGGCGATTATCTTGGACACATGATTCACCTCTCTGCACATGCTGTTACGTGTATTGTTTGTGATTCACAACTACTGTCTTGAACGAGGTTTAAGCGCTGGATGTCACCATTTTACAAAGGAAAATGGATACGAGCTGAGGAGAACAGGATCGATTTTTCTACATGGTTTATCGGATTTGAAAGATTCAGTTTTTCGGTATTTTGATGACAAACTCTATGTACTGTTCGTGCTCACGCTCATCTGTCGTAATGTCCAAACCCGTCTTCATTGCCATATCCACAGATTGGCGAATCGTATTGAGGGCGAGACGAGTATCCCGGGAGAAGGCAGCGCGCTTTCTACGACGCTTTTTAACAGGTTTACCTTTTAACTGTTCCACTCTTTTTTCCGTTTGTTTTACATTTAATTCTTTATCGATAATTTCCTTTAACAATTTCTCTTGCAAAGCTGTATCTTCTAGTCCGAGCAAAGCGCGGGCGTGCCGTTCTGTCAACTGTCTGTTCATCAGCGCTTGCTGAACGGATTGGGGTAAGTGAAGCAAGCGCAGTTTGTTGGCGATCGTCGACTGCCCCTTTCCGAGGCGCTGTGCCAAACTTTCTTGCGTCAAACCGTGGAGCTCGATTAACTGTTGGTATGCACTCGCCTCTTCAATTGAGGTCAACCCTTCTCGCTGCAAATTTTCAATCAGAGCCATCGATGCTGCTTGACTGTCTGAAAATTCCCGGACGATGCTCGGAATCGTCTCCAACTCTAATTTCTTCACTGCGCGCAAACGGCGTTCTCCCGCCACAAGTTCATACCGTTCCCCGTTTTTACGTACGACAATCGGTTGGATAATACCGTGAGTTCGGATTGTTTGGCACAGTTCATCGAGACGTTCGTCGTCAAAAACAGTCCTCGGTTGGTAAGGGCTCGGATCGATAAGGTGTACAGGAAGTTGAACGACTTCCTCTTCCGTTCGATCTCCAACCGATCCAAACCACTTGGCAAAAGGTTCTTTCATCACCGCACTCCACCCACTTTCCATTTCCCCTTACTATTCGTCATTTTACCGCATTTTCCTGCTCAGAGGAAATGTTCTGGGGCAGAAATAATATCGGTTGTTCCGACAATGTTTCACGTGAAACATTCAAAAATTGTCGATCGATCCCGTATCATGTCACTTACTGTATCGGTTGTTTTGCTGGGATTCCGGCTCTGCGCGGGAATTGTTCAGGTGTCCTCTTTTCCTTCACGATGCGGACGATACTCCGCCTCCCAAACTGATGCGGCAGTGCAAACGTATGTGCCTCTGCGTAACGCCCGCCCAATTGGTCCATTGCCGCCGCGGCGTCACGCACTTCTTCACTGTAGCGGTCTGTTTTCATCGCTAAAAATTGCCCGCCTAAGCGCACAAAGGGAAGGCAGTACTCGCACAACACGTTCAGTCGGGCGACAGCCCGGGCAGTGGCGATATCGTACTGCTCCCGATGCACTCCGTCTCTCCCCAGTTCTTCTGCCCGGGCGTGCACGAATTGAAAATCGCGTAAGCGCAGTGCACGTTTCAATTCACTCAAAAAAGTCAACCTTTTCTTTTGCGAGTCTACGGCCGTCACACGTAAATGGGGAAAGGCAATTTTGAGGGGGACGGCCGGGAAGCCGGCTCCCGATCCGACGTCCAACAGGCGCACGTCCTCAGTCAAATCAACAAAAAAAGCGAGAGACAGGGAGTCGTAAAAGTGTTTCCAATAAACGGCCGTCCGTTCAGTGATGCGCGTCAAATTCATCTTTTCATTCCACACCACGAGGAGGCGGTAGTACGTGTCGAACAGCTCACACTGATCTTCCGTCAAACGGAGGCCCTGGCTTTCCAAACGGTCTTTAAAAGCCGCCTGCAGCCGGTCAGTGGACATTGTGCACACGTCCACCTTGTTCGATATACACGAGCAAAATGGAGATATCTGACGGATTGACGCCGGAAATTCGGCTCGCTTGCCCAATGGAGAGCGGCTGCACTTTCTTCAGTTTCTCGCGGGATTCTGACGCCAGCCCAGAAATGGCGTCGTAGTCAACCCAGTCCGGAATCCGCTTGTTCTCCATTTTTTTCATACGCTCCACTTGCTGCAGCGACTTCCGAATATAGCCCTCGTACTTCACTTGAATTTCGACCTGCTCTTTCACTTCCGGCGGAAGTTCTTGTTCTGGGGGGCTGAGTTGTTCAATGTGCGCGTAGCGCAACTCCGGACGCCGCAACAAGGCTTTCAACTCGATGGCGTTGTCCAGTTCCTTCGAGCCGATTTGTTTCAACAACCGCTGCACTTCTGCTGTCGGTTTCACCTTCGTTGTCTTTAACCGCTCCAGCTCGGCTTTAATTTGAGCTTTTTTCTGCAAAAAGCGTTGATATCTCTCTTCTTTTATCAATCCAATCTCATGTCCCAGTTCCGTCAGGCGCAAGTCGGCATTGTCGTGACGGAGCAACAAGCGGTATTCGGCCCGGGACGTTAACAGTCGGTAAGGTTCGTTCGTCCCCTTCGTGACGAGGTCATCGATCATCACGCCGATGTACGCCTGAGAGCGATCCAGCACGACTGCTTCTTTCTTCTGCACTTTGCGGGCCGCGTTAATCCCGGCCATAATTCCTTGCCCTGCCGCTTCTTCATATCCAGACGTGCCGTTAATTTGCCCCGCCGTGAACAAGTTTTCGATTCGCTTCGTCTCCAAGCTCGGCCACAGTTGTGTCGGAACGATGGCATCGTACTCAATGGCGTACCCGGCCCGCATCATGCGCGCGTCTTGCAAGCCGTCTACAGTACGCAGCATTTGCTGTTGCACGTCTTCCGGCAAACTCGTGGACAACCCTTGCACGTACACTTCCGACGTATGTCGCCCTTCCGGTTCGAGGAATACTTGATGCCGGTTTTTATCGGCAAAGCGCACAATTTTGTCTTCAATGGACGGACAGTAGCGCGGACCTTGTCCTTCGATCACGCCAGAGTACATCGGCGCGCGGTGCAAATTGTCCCGAATGATTTTGTGTGTTTTCTCGTTCGTGTACGTAAGCCAACACGGCAACTGATCTTTCCTGTACTCAGTCGTCTCATAGGAGAAGGCTCGTGGTTCCTCGTCACCCGGCTGAATCTCCATCTGAGAGTAATCGATGCTCTCTTCGTGAATGCGCGGGGGAGTCCCGGTTTTGAACCGGACGAGCTGAAACCCTAGCTCCTGTAGGTTGTAAGACAAATTAATAGACGGCTGTTGGTTGTTCGGCCCGCTTTCGTACGCTAAATCGCCGATGATGATCTTGCCGCGCAAGTACGTGCCCGTCGTGAGCACGACAGCTTTAGCGCGGTATTCAGCACCCGTTTTCGTCAGAACGCCGTGGCAGACTCCTTTTTCCACGATGAGTTTTTCCACCATCGCCTGGCGCAACGTCAAGTTCGGCTCTCTTTCAAGGGTCTGCTTCATCGCCTGTTGGTACAGCGTTTTATCCGCTTGTGCGCGCAGTGCGTGCACTGCCGGACCTTTTCCCGTATTTAACATCCGAATTTGGATGTACGTGCGGTCGATGTTTCGCGCCATTTCACCGCCGAGGGCATCAATCTCTCGTACGACGTGTCCTTTCGCCGGTCCCCCGATGGACGGGTTACACGGCATAAAGGCAATCGTGTCGAGGCTGAGAGTCAGCAAAAGTGTCGAACACCCCATGCGCGCCGCGGCCAGGGCCGCTTCACATCCGGCGTGGCCCGCTCCGATGACGATCACATCAAATTGGCCGCCTTTGTAATGCATCCCGCATCCCTCCTACTTTCCTAGGCAAAATTGAGAAAACAACTGATCGATTAAATCCTCGGACACAGCATCCCCAACGATCTCTCCCAGCAGCTCCCACGTGCGCTGCAAATCGATTTGCACCATGTCGATCGGAATGCCTTCCTCTGCCCCGGCAATCGCCTCCGATACACTTTCCAAAGCTTGATCCAACAGGCGGATGTGACGCACGTTGCCCACGTAAACGTCCTCGCTGGAAGCGATATCCCCATCGAAAAAAAGATCGACAATAGCATTTTCCAGTTCGTCTACACCCCGCTCTTCCTGCATCGACGTCCGGACGACGGGCACATCGCCGACAATCTCCTCCACCTTTTGCAAATCGATTTTCTGCGGCAGATCGATCTTGTTCACAATGACAATCGCCTTCCTCCCTGCAGCCAAGGACAGTAATCGCTCGTCTTCTCGGGAGAGAGGTTCAGCGTAATTGAGCACAATTAACAGTAAGTCAGCCTCTTTAAGCGCCTGCTCCGAACGTTCTACTCCGATCCGCTCCACGACATCTTCCGTTTCCCGTATGCCTGCCGTATCCACTAATTTTAACGCGATGCCGCGCACATTAATGTACTCTTCAATGACATCCCGGGTCGTGCCGGGAATGTCGGTGACTATCGCCTTTTCTTCCTGCACGAGGGCATTCAGCAGAGAAGACTTTCCGACGTTCGGGCGGCCGACGATAGCCGTGTGAATGCCTTCACGCAGTATTTTCCCCTGTTGTGCCATCCGCAGTAAGTGACGAATCTCATCGCGAATCTGCTTTCCTTCTCGTGCGACTAATTCGTGCGTCACTTGATCAGCATCGTATTCAGGGTAATCGATGTTCACTTCTATCGCCGCAAGCAGTTCCAAAATGTTCTGTCTGAGTGACTTGACGGCACGGGACAATTTCCCTTCCATCTGGCGTACTGCCTGCTTCGCCGCCTGGTCTGTTTTGGCCCGGATCAAGTCGATGACCGCTTCAGCTTGGGACAAGTCGATTCGTCCCTTTAAAAAGGCGCGCTTCGTGAACTCACCCGGCTCCGCCAAACGGGCACCTGCCCGCAACACTTCTTGCAAAATACGGCGAACGGAGACGACGCCGCCGTGACTATTAATTTCTACCACATCCTCCCGCGTGAACGTCTTCGGTTTTTTCATCACGGACACCATCACTTCATCCAAAATGTCCCCTTCATCGTCGAGGCGAACGATGTGGCCGTAATGGATCGTGTGACTGTCCACTTCAGTTAACGCGCGTTTCCCTTTATATATTTTATCGACAATCTCGATGGCTTCGGGGCCGCTCACGCGAATAATCGCGATACCTCCTTCGCCGACCGGTGTCGAGATGGCAGCAATCGTATCGGACTCGATCATGTCCCTCACTCCATAGCAGATTAAACTGCTCTTTCTTCACAGTTTTTCCTAAACATTTAGATTAACACAGGCGACACCTAAATACTACATGCCCGCGCTGCAATCAAAAACAACCTTACTGCCATGTGCAGCAAGGTTGCCTTCCGATTCGGCCTGCTCAGCGTTTCAACGTAATGACGACGCGGCGGTGCGGCTCCTCTCCTTCACTGTACGTCTCAATTCCGTCGTACATTTGCACCCGAGTATGAATGATTTTCCGCTCTAAGGGACTCATCGGTTCCAGCCGCACCTCCCGCTTCTGTCGCTTCACTTTATCCACAAGGCGATCCGCCAGTTTTTCCAACGTTTCCTTACGTCGCTGACGGTAGTTTTCGGCGTCGATGACGAAGCGCGTGTAGCCCACGTGTTCCTTGTTTGCCACAATATTCGTCAAATACTGTAAAGCGTCCAACGTTTGGCCCCTACGCCCGATTAACATCCCCAGTTGGCTTCCCCTCAAGTTTAAGAGGGTGTAGCCTTCTTTTTCCTCGGGCGAAATGTCAACGGTGACGCCCATCTTTTCCGCCACCTGCGTCAAAAACGCGACCGCGTCTTGAAGTGGGTCGGACAGACGAACGACCTCCACTTCAGCCTCTCTACTGCCGATCAAACCGAGAAATCCCCGCGAGGCCTCTTGTAACACCTTTACTTTTACGTTTTCACGTTTTGCGTTTAACTGTTTAAGGGCTATGTCAACGGCTTCTTCCACCGTTTTCGCCGAAACCGTCACCTTGTTCACTTCGCCGTGCCCTCCTTATTCACCCTGTACATATCGCGAAGGAAATAAGACTGGACAATGCTGAAGACGTTTCCGTACACCCAGTAAAGGGAAAGCGCTGAAGGCAAAGTTAACGCAATAAAAAAGATCATCGCCGGCATTATCGTCATCATCATCTTCATTTGGGGGTTCATATTGGCCCCGATCATTTTTTGCTGCAAGTATGTAGTCAAAGCAGCCACGAGCGGCAGTATGTAAAATTGGTCCGGACTGCCCAGTTGTAACCAGAGAAAGCTCGCTTCTCTGATGTGGTCGTTGCGCATGATCGCCTGGTAAAAAGCAATCAAGATCGGCATTTGTACAAGTATGGGCAAACATCCGCTCATCGGATTCACATTGTGCTTCTGAAACAGTTTCATCATTTCTTCTTGCAGCTTCTGTTGGTTGTCCTTGTACTTCTTTTGCAGCTTCTGCATCTCCGGTTGCAGCGCCTGCATCGCTTTTGAGCTCTTCAGTTGTTTAATTGTGAGAGGTAGGATGAGTAACCGGATAATAATCGTAACAGCTAAAATAGCTAGTCCGTAATCGTTGAAAAACAATTCGGCAAACCAGTCGAGAGAGACGTACAGAGGATAAACAAAATATTTATCCCAAAAGCCGTTATCCGGACTGACTTCCGGCATACTTCTCGGATCCAACGTACAACCAGTGGCTAACAGGCCGAGGAAAACTAACAAAACGATAGGGACGATACGCTTTTGAAACAAAGTCTACCCTCCTTCTTACGGCACACGGTCTATACCTCCAGGGTGTAACGGGTGGCATTTGGCTAACCGCTTGAGTGTGAGCAAGCCTCCTTTGATCACCCCGTACTTCTGAATCGCTTCATACGCGTAAGCCGAACACGTCGGATAGAATCGACACGTCGGCGGCTTGAAAGGAGAAATCCATCTCCGATAAACTTGAATAAGTGCTAGAGCCACTGATCGCATACTCATCCCTACTGCCGTTTCAGCGTTTGGGCGCATCAGAGTCGCGCACGTCGAGACGCGCCTTTTTAAACACATGCACGAGCTGTTGCTCTGTTTGCCTATAATTTAAACCAACGGCAGCTTTTCGCGCAATAATGATCAAATCAACCCCGTCGGGGAGTTGTCCAATCCACTGGCGCACCACTTCCTTTACGAGACGCTTGACTCTGTTGCGGTCCACAGCGCGCTTCGCGACTTTCTTACTGACGGAAATACCGATCCTGACAGATCCTTCCTCCCTTTTATTCAGAACGTACAAGACAAAGTAGCGATTCGCTGTCGATTTCCCGTACTTGAACACAGATGCAAAATCGCGCCGGTTCCGCAATCGATAGGTTCGTTTCATAACGACCGCCATCCTCGCAGAGGAAGTTAATAGATGAAAATAGGCCACTGCTTAAATGTTGTGGCCTATGCAGACAACACTTTTCTACCTTTCCGCCGGCGGTTCTTCAAGATTTTACGCCCGTTTTTCGTCCTCATCCGCTTGCGAAATCCGTGAACTTTATTTCGTTTCCGTACACTCGGTTGATACGTGCGTTTCATGTCCGCTCGGTACCTCCTAAGCAAGCTTTTCCACTGTTACAGAACAAATAGACATTCTTTCATATTATAACGACCTGAGATTTTAATTGTCAAGAAAAAGGAGAGCTCATTCCTTTTCGCGTTACCCACATGTGGAAAAAAAACAATTTCCTCTTTTATTCGACACGTTTTTCAACAGTGGATTCACAACAGACAGGACTGTGGAAAACTGTTTTCCACACGTTGTGCAAACGAGGTAGCGAACAGACGTATTCATTGCAGGGGAAAGGGTTATCTGCTATCATGGACATGTTTAATTCACAGTGGATAAGGCGAGAGACATCCATTTTTATCCACAAATTGTGGATAACATTGTGGACATATTGCGTGAATTGTGGATAACACTTTCCACACGTTGTGGAATTTGTCGACAAAATTCAACAGGACGTTCACGTTCGACGAGTGCTTCCACCAAGGCTTCTTTCATTTAGAAGCTTTTTCATTGTGCCTGAAAGTAGGGGAGAAGGAGGTGTCTGTAGAGTGATTGATTCTATCGAGCAGTTGTGGCAAGAGACGTTGCGCTATATCGAAGGCAAACTGTCTAAACCGAGTTACGATACGTGGATCAGTCAAACGGAAGCGCTAGCCATTCACGAAGACACGCTCGTTGTCGTCGCTCCAAACGAATTTGTACGCGACTGGCTGGAAGACCGGTACTTGTCGTTTATCCAAGAAGCTGTCCAAGACGTAACAGGGATCAAGTTCAACATCCAATTCGTATTGCCGGAAGAAGAAGAGGAGACCCGTTTTGAAAGTAAAGCCAAAACCGGTCCACCCAAACCGCCAACTGCGGAAGAGAAAGAAGAAAAAAATGAGAGTCGCTCTAACGTACTAAACGACAAGTACACCTTCGACACTTTCGTCATCGGGGCAGGCAATCGCTTTGCACACGCTGCGTCCCTCGCTGTCGCTGAAGCGCCGGCTAAAGCTTACAACCCGCTGTTTATATACGGCGGTGTCGGGCTCGGCAAAACTCACCTCATGCACGCCATCGGCCATTATGTCTTAGATCACATTCGAAACGCTCGCGTCGCTTATGTGACATCTGAAAAATTTACGAATGAATTCATTAATGCCATCCAGTACAACAAGGCAGAGGAATTCCGCAACAGATACCGCAACACAGATATTTTACTCATCGACGACATTCAATTTCTCGCCGGCAAAGAACAAACGCAGGAAGAGTTTTTTCACACGTTTAACGCATTGCACGAAGCGAGTAAACAGATCGTCATATCGAGTGACCGCCCGCCGAAGGAAATTCCGACGCTGGAAGACCGCCTGCGCTCGCGTTTCGAGTGGGGGCTTATCACCGACATCCAACCGCCCGATTTGGAGACTCGCATCGCCATTTTGCGTAAAAAAGCTAAGGCCGAAGGATTTGACATTGAAAATGAAGTCATGGTGTACATTGCGAATCAAATCGACAGCAATATACGAGAACTGGAAGGAGCACTGATACGGGTTGTCGCTTATTCCTCACTGACAAACCAGGACATTACCGTAGACTTGGCCGCTGACGCACTGAAAGACATTGTGTCCACTAGACGTCCGAAAGCCATATCGATCTCACACATCCAAAAAACAGTGAGCGACCACTTCAATCTCCGCGTCGAAGATCTGAAGTCGAAACGGCGGACAAAGTCTGTCGCGTTTCCGCGGCAAATCGCTATGTACCTCGCACGAAAACTGACCGACGCATCGCTTCCGAAAATTGGAGACGCCTTCGGAGGACGGGATCATACGACCGTCATTCACGCTTTTGAAAAAATATCAACCCAGCTCAAACACGACGCCGAACTGAACGATGTCATCAAGAACCTTCAAGAGCGGGTCAAAAACGGAGACTAGAGAAAACGTTCGTCCACAGGTGGATAATGTGCATAAATGGACCGCACTTATACACACGTTATCCCCAATGTGTATAACGAATGATCCCTTTCTTTTCGCTTTTTTCCACAAATCCACAACGCTTATGACGACGATTACGACTCTTTTTTTATTTATCTAAAATAGGACATGCTTTCACTTCTCAAGGAGGGCTTTATTTATGAAATTTACGATTCCGAAACAATCCCTCGTCGACGCCGTATCGCACGTGAACATTGCGGTGTCGTCGAGAACGACTATCCCTGTCCTCACCGGGATTAAACTGGAAGTAGACGAAACAGGCTGCACACTCACCGCAAGCGATTCGGACATCTCCATCCAAGTACACGTTCCTCCAACGTCGCTCGACATTGCACATGGCGGCAAAGTCGTTCTAACCGCTCGCCTGTTCGTCGACATTGTGCGTAAATTGCCAGCAGAAACGGTTGAAGTGGAAGTAGGGGAACAGTACACGACGACGATTCGCTCAGGACAGTCGCAATTTCAGTTAAACGGTATGGACCCAGATGAATTCCCGCGCTTGCCGCAGATGCAAGGGGAGAGGACTTTCAGCGTAGAAAGCAGTCTACTCAAAACGATGATCCGCCAGAGTTCGTTTTCCGTTTCTACCGTAGAGACGCGCCCCGTTTTGACAGGGGTTTTCTGGCAACTGAACGACGGGGTGTTGCGGTTTACAGCGACCGACAGTCACCGTTTGGCCCTGCGAGAGGCTCAAGTAGAAGTGGCCGGTGAGCCTCAAGTGAACGAGGCCATCGTTCCGGGAAAGAGTCTCGTCGAAATGAACAAAATCCTGAAGGATGACGACCGGATGGTCGACGTCGTCCTGACAGACAATCAGCTGCTCGTGAAAACGGAGAACTTGTTGTTTTACTCCCGTCTCTTAGAGGGGAACTATCCGGACACGTCCCGCATCATTCCGCAGTCCAGTAAAATGACCGCCATCCTGAACAGGGAAGACTTGTTAGGGTGTATCGAACGGGCTTCTCTTTTGACAAAAAGCGGAAAGAACAATGTGGTAAAATTAACAGCAGATGACGATCTCTTGCAAATTTCTGCAAATACGCCGGAAATCGGGAAAGTGTCAGAAACGGTTGACGTCACGGAACTCACTGGGGAAGCGCTGAAAATATCGTTTAACGCCAAATTCGTCATCGACGCGTTGCGGGCCCTAGACAGCGAACAGGTGCGCGTATCCTTCACAGGCGCGATGGCACCGTTCGTCATCCAACCGACTGACCAAGACGCTATCCTGTATCTCATACTGCCAGTGCGAACGTATTAACGACTAGGAGTGACTTCGCTGTGGAAGAATTTGTATTGTCGGCTCCGTACATCACGTTAGGGCAACTCTTAAAACGGATGGGGATGATCGAAACGGGGGGACAGGCGAAAGCATTTTTACTGTCCGAGGACGTGCGCGTGAACGGAGAGCCTGAATCGCGGCGCGGGCGTAAACTCATCTCAGGAGACGTCGTCTATGTTGCCGGGCAAAAGACCGTAAAAATCATCGGACAACCGTAGGGGGAATTCGTTTGCGCGTCCACCGGCTCGTGCTCAAAAACTTTCGCAACTACGAGACCTTCGACCAGACGTTTGACCGGCAAGTGATCATCTTCCGCGGCGCCAACGCCCAGGGCAAGACGAATGTGCTGGAAGCACTGTACATGCTTTCCATCGCCAAGTCACACCGCACGAACCGGGATCGTGACTGTATTCGTTGGGGAGCCCCGTTTGCCGTGATGAAGGCGACAGTGGAGCGAAAGAGCGATCGTCACCGCCTGGAGGTGCAACTGTCTCCCAAAGGGAAAAAGGTGAAGCGAAACGGAGTGGAACAGCGGCGCCTGAGTGACTACCTCGGAACGTTAAACGCGGTCATGTTTGCGCCGGAGGACCTCTCAATTGTAAAGGGACGGCCTGAAATGCGCAGACGTTTCCTCGATATGAGCATCAGTCAAGTGACGCCCACTTACGTGCACCACTTGTCCCGCTACAACAAAGTGCTCGCTCAGCGCAACCACTTGCTCAAAAGCATGTGGCAGACGAAGGCTACTGCCCCCCTCTTAGATGTGTTAAACGAACAGCTCGTCACAGCTGGCGTACACGTCTTGTTGAAAAGAGTTGAATTTATTCGTAAAATAGAATCTTGGGCACAAGACATCCAAGCACACATAACGAACGGTCACGAACGGTTGCAACTTTCATACCGGACATTTGTCGATGACATCGAGCAGAAAGACGAGAGTGCTTTGCGAGAGGAGTATTACGCCCTTTTGAAAAGCCGAGAAGCGAAAGAGCGTGAACGGGGATCGACGTTAATCGGCCCACACCGGGACGATGTGACGTTCACTGTGAACGATATCGACGTGCAGACGTTCGGGTCGCAAGGACAACAGCGCACGACGGCACTGTCTTTAAAGTTAGCTGAAATAGAACTCGTATACGAAGTGATTGGAGAATACCCGATTCTCCTCTTAGACGACGTGTTGTCCGAACTTGACGTGACGAGGCAAACTCACTTGATACACTCTATCCGGGGGAAAGTGCAAACATTCGTCACGACGACGAGTACGGACGGGATCGACGAACGTACACTACGGGACGCTTCCGTTTACGATGTGGAGCGGGGAAACGTGAGGTGCGGCTGACGTGTTTGTTCACATTGGAGGAACGAAAGTCATTCAAACTAAGGAAATTATCGCCATTTTTAACATGGATATCGAATCGACCTCACCCATTACGTGCGAATTTTTGACGAAGGCGAAGCAGAGCGGGCGCGTAGAGGTCATCAGTGGGAGAGACGAAGCGAAGTCTGTCGTCGTTACAGAAGGCTGCATCTACTATTCCCCCATATCGTCGCTAACGTTAAAACGAAGGTGTCACGTTCCCAATTACTCTCAAGCAGGTGATCCCAATTGAGTACTGAACAACCGAACATGTACGATGAATCGCAGATTCAAGTGTTAGAAGGTTTGGAAGCTGTCCGCAAGCGTCCCGGCATGTACATCGGTTCCACGAGCAGCCGCGGGCTGCACCATTTGGTGTGGGAAGTGGTGGACAACAGCATTGACGAGGCGCTCGCCGGTCGTTGTGACGAGATTAAGGTGACGGTGCACAGAGACAACAGTGTCACAGTGGAAGACAACGGTGCCGGCATTCCGACAGGGGTTCACGAAAAAACGGGCAAATCGACAGTGGAAACAGTAATGACGATGTTGCACGCCGGCGGCAAATTCGGCGGCGGTGGATACAAAGTGTCAGGCGGATTGCACGGTGTCGGTGTTTCTGTTGTAAACGCCTTGTCTGAATGGCTGGAAGTCACCGTGAAACAGAAGGGAAACGTGTATCAGCAGCGGTATCGCCGCGGTGTTCCAGAAAGCAGTTTGCGTGTAATTGGCAAAACAAAAGAGCACGGAACCGCTGTGACGTTTAAACCGGATCCGGAGATTTTCACTGAAACGTTAGAATTCGACTACGACGTATTGCAGTCGCGCTTGCGGGAACTCGCTTTTCTCAACCGCGGCTTGCGCATTTCCATCCAAGACGAGCGCAGCGAAGGAAAAGTGCAACACTTCCAGTACGAGGGAGGAATTCGCTCTTTTGTCGAACACTTAAACCGCAATCGGGAGGTGCTGCATCCGCACCCCATTTTTTTGGAGGGGGAAAAAGACGGGATCAGCGTGGAGATTGCCTTACAGTACAACGACGGTTACGCAACAAATCTGTACTCGTTCGCCAACAACATTCACACCCACGAAGGGGGGACGCACGAAGCTGGGTTTAAATCGGCTTTGACGCGCGTGATCAACGATTACGCCCGCAAAAACAATTTGCTCAAAGACAACGAGACCAACTTGACTGGCGACGACGTACGGGAAGGATTGACTGCGATTGTCAGTGTGAAATTGCCGGACCCCCAGTTCGAAGGCCAGACAAAGACGAAACTCGGCAACAGTGAGGCACGTTATGCGACGGAATCCCTCTTTGCTGAAAATTTCGCTGACTATCTGTCAGAACACCCGGCTGTGGCGAAGAAGGTGATCGACAAATCGGTGATGGCGGCCCGGGCGCGGGAGGCCGCCCGCAAGGCGCGAGAGCTCACCCGCCGCAAAAACGCTTTGGAAGTGAGCTCTTTGCCGGGGAAGCTCGCCGACTGTTCCACCCGAGACGCGTCCATCAGCGAGCTCTACATCGTGGAAGGGGACTCCGCCGGCGGCTCAGCCAAGCAGGGGCGCGACCGCAATTTCCAAGCCATTCTCCCTTTGAGGGGCAAGATCCTCAACGTGGAAAAGGCGCGGTTGGACAAAATTTTGTCTAACAACGAAATTCGAGCCATCATTACCGCCCTCGGAACCGGGATCGGCGACGACTTCGACATCCGAAAAGCGCGCTACCACAAAATCATTATTATGACGGATGCTGACGTGGACGGCGCTCACATTCGCACACTGCTCCTGACGTTCTTCTACCGCTACATGCGAGACCTCATCGAAGAAGGGTACGTCTACATCGCACAGCCGCCGCTTTACAAAGTGTCGCAAGGGAAAACAGCTCGCTACGCCTACAGTGACAAAGAAAAAGACGAGATTTTGAGTCAGATGGGAGAAAAACCTCGGCCGAATGTGCAACGGTACAAAGGACTGGGTGAGATGAATCCGAATCAGCTGTGGGAGACGACGATGGATCCGGAAAGCCGGACTTTGCTTAAGGTTCAATTACAGGACGCCATCGACGCAGACGCCATTTTCGAAACGCTGATGGGAGACAAAGTGGAACCGCGCCGGGACTTTATACAGCAGCACGCCAAATACGTGCGCAACCTGGACATTTAGAGAAGATGGAAAGGCTGGAGTATCGTTATGGCAGAAAGTAATCCACGCATTCGAGACGTGAACATTAGCCAAGAAATGCGCAATTCGTTTTTGGACTACGCCATGAGCGTCATCGTCAGCCGGGCGCTCCCGGATGTTCGGGACGGGTTAAAGCCCGTCCACCGGCGCATTTTGTACGCGATGAACGAATTGGGCATCACTCCGGACAAACCGTACAAAAAGTCGGCACGTATTGTGGGGGAAGTCATCGGGAAGTACCATCCCCACGGCGACGCGGCTGTGTACGACACTTTGGTCCGGATGGCGCAAGACTTTTCGTACCGTTACATGCTCGTCGACGGGCACGGCAACTTCGGATCGGTCGACGGAGACGCAGCAGCGGCCATGCGTTACACAGAAGCGCGCATGTCCAAAATTTCGACTGAGCTGCTTCGAGACATCAACAAAGACACGATTGACTTCGGACCAAACTACGACGGTGAAGAGAAGGAGCCCCTCGTGCTGCCGGCGCGTTTCCCCAATTTGCTCGTCAACGGCACGTCTGGAATCGCCGTCGGCATGGCGACGAACATTCCGCCACACAATTTGGGAGAGGTCATCGACGGGGTCGTGCACTTAATCGACCACCCGGACGCCACGTTAGAAGATGTGTGCGAATGGATCAAAGGCCCCGATTTCCCCACAGGCGCGCAAATTTTGGGGAAGAAAGGAATACGTCGCGCGTACGCCACCGGACACGGCAGCATCGTGATGCGTGCCAAAGCGTTTGTCGAAGAGGCGAGGGGAGGCAAAAGCCGCATTGTCGTCGAAGAAATCCCGTACCAAGTGAACAAGGCCCGGTTGATTGAAAAAATTGCCGAGCTGGTGCGAGAGAAGAAAATCGAGGACATCACCGATTTGCGCGACGAGTCCGACCGGGAAGGACTCCGCATCGTCATCGAACTGCGCCGTGACGCCAACCCGCAAGTAGTACTGAACAATTTGTACAAACAGACGGCGCTGCAGATGAGCTACGGGATCAACATGCTCGCCCTTGTCGACGGACAGCCGCAAGTGATGAACTTAAAAGAAGTGCTCACCCATTACTTAGAGCACCAAAAAGTCGTCATCCGCCGCCGCACCCAGTTCGAATTAGACAAAGCTGAGGCGCGAGCCCACATTTTGGAAGGGCTCCGCGTCGCCCTCGACCACCTCGACGAAGTGATTACCCTCATTCGCTCCTCGCGCACGACGGAAGAGGCGAAAGCCGGACTCATCAACCGCTTTGAACTGTCTGAAAAGCAAGCGCAGGCGATTCTCGACATGCGCCTGCAGCGGTTGACTGGATTAGAGCGGGAAAAAATTGAGAGTGAGTACCAAGAACTGCTACAAACGATTGCTAGATTGAGGGAGATTCTCGCTGACGAGCAAAAAATTCTCGGCGTCATCCGGGAAGAATTGCTGGAAATTAAAGCCCAGTACGCCGATGAGCGGCGCACCCAGATTACGGTTGAAGAGAGTGAGATTGACGTCGAAGACCTCATCCCGGAAGAAGAAGTGGCGGTTTTGCTCACGCATAACGGCTACACGAAGCGCCTGCCCCTTTCCACCTATCGCAGTCAGAAGCGGGGCGGTCGCGGTGTGAGCGGGATGGGGACGAAAGAGGACGACTTCGTCGAACACTTAATTATTACGAATTCCCACAACTACATCATGTTTTTCTCCAACCGCGGGAAGGTGTACCGGCTCAAAGCGTATGAGGTGCCGGAAATGGGACGGGCCGCCCGCGGCACGCCGATCATCAATCTGATTCAAATTGAGCAGGGTGAATACATTGAAGCGGTCATTCCGGTCAAAGACTTTGATCGTGACCGGTACTTGTTCTTCGCCACCCGTCACGGGATTGTGAAGAAAACAGCCTTGGGCGATTTTGCCAACATCCGCAAAGGAGGGCTGTTCGCCATCAATTTGCGTAACGGAGACGAATTGATCGACGTCCGGTTGACGGACGGCAGCCAGGAAATCATTATCGGCACCGCCCATGGACAGTCCATCCGCTTCCCGGAACAAGATGTGCGGACGATGGGGCGCACCGCGACCGGTGTCAAAGGGATTACCCTCAACCGTGGCGACCACGTCGTCGGAATGGATATTGTGAAAGAGGACGCCAACGTGCTCGTCGTGACGGAGAACGGGTACGGGAAGCGAACCCCGATGCACGAGTACCGGGTCCAAACCCGCGGTGGCAAAGGGATTAAAACACTGAATGTGACCGACCGCAACGGCCCTGTCATCGGCTTGAAAGTGATGTTGGACGACGACGATTTAATGATCGTCACGGAAATGGGCGTCATCATTCGCCAACACGTCAACGGCATTTCAGTGATGGGGCGTTACACGCAAGGGGTCAAACTGATTTCAATGAGAGCAGATGAAAAAGTGGGGACGATTGCCAGAGTAGAAGTGACGGACAACTTGGATAACGGCGTGTGATGGGCAGTCACATGAGTGGCTGCTCTTTTTTATTCGCATAACGAGATATTTCGGGGGAATGTTAATACGTGGAAAGGGGACGGGATACATGCCGCGCATTGCTTCAATCGGTACAGCGGTTCCACCGTACGCAGTGTCTCAAGAGAAGGCGAGGGAGTTTGCCCGTGAAATGTTCGGCCGCGCCTTTTGCGACATCGACCGCCTATTACGCGTGTTCGACAATGCGAACATTCAGAAGCGCTATTTCACTGTGCCGATGGAATGGTTTAAAGAGCACCACTCCTTTCGCGAAAAAAACGATACGTACATCCGGGCAGCGGCTGATTTGTCGGCTGAAGCAGTCGAAAGGTGCTTATCGAGAGCTAGACTGAAAGCCCAGCAAGTCGACCACCTCATTTTCGTTTCCACGACCGGCCTTTCCACTCCGAGCATAGACGCCCTTCTCGCCAACCGGTTCAACATGTCCCGTCATCTCAAGCGGACTCCCGTATGGGGACTGGGGTGTGCCGGAGGAGCAGTCGGACTTTCAAGAGCGTACGAGTTTGCGAAGGCATTCCCCGAAAGTCGCGTGTTGTTGGTGACCCTCGAGCTGTGCAGCCTGACCTTTCAGCGCCACGATCTATCCAAGAGCAATTTAATTGCCACGTCGCTGTTTGGCGACGGCGCTGCCGCTGTCCTCGTTTACGGCGACGACGTTGACAGCGTGACGTTCGACGGCCCGTCCGTTCTCGCCTCGATGAGCACCCTGTGGGAAGACACTGAAGACGTCATGGGGTGGGACATCGCAGACAACGGGTTAAATGTCGTCTTCTCCAAAGACATCCCCACCATCGTGAAAACGTTGATACGCGCGAACATGGAACAATTTTTAGCCGAGCAACAGCTGACCCTCAGTCAGATAAACCGCTTTGTCCCGCATCCGGGCGGGATGAAAGTGATTGACGCTTACGAGAAGGCATTAGGCCTTTCACCAGAACAGACAACACCGGCCAAGTCTGTCTTATCTCAATACGGAAACATGTCGTCGGCGTCCGTTTTGTTTGTGTTGGATGAAATGATGCAGGACGGACAACCAGGCGACTACGGCATTGTGACGGCACTCGGTCCGGGTTTCAGTTCGGAACAACTGCTCTTGAGGTGGTGACGGAGTGGAGGTAGGATTATGGAACGTTTTTTTCTCATTCTAACTAGTGTCGTGTGCGTTCAGCGGATAGTTGAGCTCTTGATCGCCAAGCGCCACACCCAGTGGATGAAAGCGAGGGGAGGGAAGGAATTCGGTGCCGAACACTATCCGCTCATCGTCTTTGTTCACGTGTTGTTTTTTGTGTCCATGGCGGTTGAAGTGTTCGCGTTTAAACGGACGATGCCCTCGTGGTGGTGGGGTCCGTTTACGTTGTTTTTGATTGCGCAGCTGTTGCGGTACTGGTGTATCCGTTCGTTGGGGCGGTTTTGGAACACGCGCATTGTCGTGTTGCCGCAGGCAAAAGTCGTGCATCGCGGCCCATACCGCTTTATGCGCCATCCGAATTACGCCGTGGTCACCCTGGAACTGTTGTCGCTACCGCTCATTTTTGGTGCTTACGTGACGTGCATCGCCATTTCTTTACTCAATATGGCCGTTTTAAAGTTTGTCCGCATTCCGGCAGAAGAACGGGCCCTTTCTGCCTTGACGAACTACAGGGAAGAATACGGAAAAAGGACGTAGTTACAAATATTTTCTTATGTTGAAGCGGTTGCGGAGCAGCGCCCAGTTCTGCGGAAACTCCTGACCTAACACCCAGTAACTGACGCCGCGCAGGCCGTACGCTTTGACCGTGTTGAATTTCACTTCCACACTGCGGGCATCTTCAAACCAGACGACATGGGGCTGTCCTCTCTCATCGGTGTAGTAGTAAAAGGGGGATTGGGCGACAGTGTCGAATGCGATGTCTACCCGCTGTTCCACTGCTAAACGAATGGCCTGTTGCGGGCTGACGATGCGGGCCGTCGTGCCAGGCGCGTAGGGGAGTGCCCAGTCGTACCCGTACAGGGGTATCCCCATCATGATCTTGTTCCGCGGTATGACTGTGACGGCGTAGTCGAGGACGCGACGCACTTGATTGATCGGGGCAACCGCCATCGGCGGCCCGCCGGACCACCCCCACTCGTACGTCATTAAGATGACGAAATCGACGATGGCGCCGTGTGCCGGATAGTCGTGGGCCGTGTACAACAGTCCGGTCTGTTCTGGTCCCGTTTTCGGCGCCACGGCTGTAGATATGGAGAAACCCGCTTCGCGGAAACGGGGAGCGGCACGCCGCAAAAAGGTGTTGTACTTTTCCCTGTCCTCGGGAAAAACGTATTCGAAGTCAATGTTGATCCCGATGAAAAGCTTTTGACGCATAATCGACAGCAAATTTTCGATGAGGGCGTCCTGAACGGCCGAACTGTCCAGAACGGCTCTGGCCAACTCCGAGCTGAACCCTTCCTCGGTGAAATTCGTCAACACGAGCAGTGGACCGGCCTGCTCTGCCCGTGCCGCCTGAATCGCAGCGGCATCGTCCGGCTGGACGACGGACCCGTCCGGCTGCACGCGGTAACTGAACATACTGACGTACGTCAACCAGTCGGCGACGTCAGAAACGATTGTGGCACCGCGGTCTGGACCGACAGCCGTTTCCAAGTATGCGTTGCTTTCGATGGTCGGTTGCGGTTCATCTGGTATCGTCAGCATTTGACCGGCGTAGACGAGGGACGGATCGGCGATATCGTTCGCTCGGGCTAATTGATGGACAGTCGTGCCGTAGCGGTTGGCGATCAACCACAAGCTTTCGCCTCGTTGTACAACGTGTTGCCTCGGGACGGGGATGACGAGGGCGATTCCCGGGACGAGACTCTCTGGCGCTTCAAGTTGGTTCAACGCCACAATTTGATCGACACTGACACCGTACTGCTGGCTGATGGTCCATACGCTTTCTCCAGCTCGGACAACGTGAATGTGCACCCTGTCTCCTCCTCTGCTACACGCGTTCGCATAACACTTGCTACTTCCACTTTATTTCGAGGAGGAAGCGAGAATGCCTGTGAATGGACACTTTTTCTGGAATGGTCTCCAGACCTCTTTCCGAGCGAATGACGGTACGTGTGTCGATGCTACAGCGTATTCGACTTGCATCTTACGGCTGTATGAACACGAACTGTTCGTCCAGCAGTTCGTTTAACAAGAGGTTGGGGAAATGCCGTTCTGTCTGTTGCAGCAGTTCGTGAATGAGGAAGCGCTCATCGCTGCTAAACGTGAACACGATCTCCCCCCAGCGTTCCGTTTCGTAGCGGGCGAGCATGCCGAGGTGGAACAGCAACATGAAGTAGTAGACGATTTCAGGAAGGTGCAAGCGCCTTTCGGTCGTCAAGCGCAAGAAGAACTGCCCCGTCGCATCTTGCAACACCATCGTGTTTTGAAAACCTTCACCGGAACGTGAGACGTGGCGACATTCGGGGTGTTTCCAAGTGAGGGCTACGTAACGATTGCGGTTTTGGTCAGGTTTGACGACAAATGTCCCTTTAGCGTGGCGGGCGTTGTGGCGGTTCAGCATCCGGACGAACCCTTCTGGCCCGAGGTGAAAGTGGTCGAGGAGAGATTCCTCGATGTAGAGGGTTGTCTCGCAGTCAGCGCTGAAACGGTCCTGTGGAGAGACGTATACGGGATGAAGGGCCTGATGGGGGACGATTTGACGGTATACGTTGTACAGTTGGGGAAGTTGTCCAAGGCATTCCCACACTTTATACGTCTCTTCGAAACCGTGTCGCAAGTTGAGCAAGGAGAGGGCGTGGGGCAAGAGCCCTTCTTTCTGAACTTTAATGTCGTCGTTTTGAAAGCGGTAGTTCAATTTTTTTCGCTTACGCGTACTGAGGCCGTGCCGGAGCAGGGCGGTGCGATCGGGATAGTGAGGGTCGAGGGACAGAACGTACGCCTTCGTCAAACTCATGACGCCGTAGTACAGGACGAGCGGTTTAACTGTGAGACTCGCGGTACGCGAGGTGTGAAAGCACTCGCGGGCTTGTCTCACGTAAAAAATGAAAGGAGTCGCGTTGGCGTAAGCGAGGTGCTGTGCTTTCTCTTCTCCGCGCTGTTCATAGCGTTTTGTGAGCAACTGGAGAACGGTCGGTTCACTTTCTAAGTACAGATACGTATCCCACATTTTGGCGTGGGGCTGTTCGTCGTAAATGCGGCGTATCGATCGTGGCATCTTACTCCTCCTACAATTGGTACTTTTCCTATCTTGACAGGCTTTTATCCCTTTTGTTACACTTTCCAAAATAGTTTCGTGGAGATGACATCGATGACGTGGGAAAAGAAGTTCACAAAAGAAGGGTTAACGTTTGACGACGTGTTGTTGATCCCTGACAAGTCCGACACATTGCCGCGTGACGTTGACGTATCCACACAGTTGACAGAACGGATTCGATTGCAAATTCCCCTTTTAAGTGCAGGGATGGACACAGTGACGGAAGCGCCGCTGGCCATTGCCATCGCCCGGCAAGGGGGAATCGGCGTCATTCACAAAAACATGTCCATCTCGGAACAAGCGGAAGAAGTGGACCGGGTGAAACGTTCCGAGAGCGGCGTCATTACCAATCCGTTTTATCTCCACCCTGACCACAAAGTGTACGAAGCAGAAGAATTGATGGCAAAGTACCGCATCTCCGGAGTGCCGATTGTCGACCGGCAGAAAAAGCTCGTCGGCATCCTGACGAATCGGGATCTAAGATTCATTCGCGATTATTCCATTCCGATTTCTGAAGTGATGACCGACGAAAATCTGATTACAGCTCCTGTCGGCACGACGCTAGAAGAAGCCGAACACGTCTTGCAAAAACATAAAATCGAGAAACTGCCCCTCGTCGATGAGACGGGGGAACTCAAAGGCCTCATCACGATTAAAGATATTGAAAAAGCGATTGAGTTTCCAAACGCAGCCAAAGACGAACACGGTCGACTCCTCGTGGGGGCCGCCATCGGTGTGACGAAAGACAGCATGGACCGAGCTGCAGCCCTCGTCAAGGCGGGGGCCGACATGATTGTCGTCGACACCGCCCACGGACACTCCAAAGGCGTGTTAAACACAGTGGCTGAACTGAGAAAGGCGTTTCCCGATTTGGTCATCGTAGCTGGAAACGTGGCAACGGCAGAAGGTACCCGCGACCTAATCAAAGCTGGGGCCAGCGTCGTAAAGGTCGGAATCGGACCGGGATCGATTTGCACGACGCGAATTGTCGCCGGAATTGGAGTGCCCCAGATTACAGCGGTGTACGACTGCGCGACCGTTGCCCGCGAATACGGCGTACCGATCATTGCCGACGGCGGCATTCGCTATTCGGGGGACATTGTTAAGGCGTTAGCGGCCGGTGCCCACGCCGTCATGTTGGGCAGTCTGTTTGCCGGAACAGAGGAAGCGCCGGGCGATTCGGAAATTTTTCAAGGACGGCGCTTTAAAGTGTATCGCGGTATGGGTTCCATCGAAGCGATGAAAGAAGGAAGCAAGGACCGCTACTTTCAAGAGCAGGCCAGCGAACGGAAACTTGTCCCCGAAGGCGTTGAAGGACGAGTTCCTTACAAGGGTCCCCTCGCGGACACAGTGTACCAACTCATTGGCGGTTTGCGGGCCGGGATGGGGTACTGCGGAACGCCGACGTTACAGGACTTGCGTGAAAAGAGTCGGTTCATTCGCATCAGCAACGCCGGTTTGAGTGAAAGTCATCCCCACAACGTACAAGTGACGAAAGAAGCGCCCAATTACAATCTGTAACATTTGTATGCAGCAACACACTTGATTAAGACGGCAGGAATTTTCCTGCCTTTTCTTGTGAACGGGGCTATGGTACAATGTTTACGGTTTTGACGTTTTGTATTCGGAGGTGCGTGGAGTGATCGAGGAAAAGGGGCGGAAATGGTTATACGTATCGTTAGCCATCGCCTTGATCGTGCCGCTTACGACCATTGGACAAGCTCAACGTGTACAAGCTGTTGAGCAACCGGACATTGATGCGAAATCGTACGTTTTGATGGATGCCGAATCGGGTCGTCTTTTACTTTCCAAAGAAGCGGACACGCCGTTACCTCCTGCCAGTATGACGAAAATGATGACAGAGTACTTAGTGTTGGAAGCGATCGAAGACGGAACACTCAGCTGGGAGCAAGAAGTGGCCGTCAGTGCCAACGCGTCTAAAATCGAAGGGTCACAAGTGTGGCTGGCGGAAAACGAAGTGCGGACCGTCAGAGAGTTGTTTACCGCCATGTCGGTCTACTCGGCTAACGACGCTACGGTCGCCCTGGCCGAGGAAGTTGCCGGCAGTGAAACGGCCTTCGTGGAGATGATGAATGAGAAAGCGGAGGACATGGGTCTAAACGACACCCATTTCTTGAACAGTACCGGTTTGCCGCAAGACATGTACCCTAATCCGCCGCAAGTGGACGGAGAACATTTAATGTCAGCCAAAGACAGTGCGACGTTGACCAAGTACTTGATCGAGGACTTCCCGGATATTACGGAATTTACGACGATTGACAAGGCGACATTTCGCGAGGGCGAACCCGGCGCCATAGACATGATCAACTGGAACCGGATGATTAAAGGCCTGGAACACGAGTACGAAGGTGTCGACGGGTTGAAAACGGGAGAGACTGACGCGGCTGGAGCGTGTTTTACGGGGACGGCCGTTCGGGACAACTTGCGGCTGATTGCAGTGGTCATGGGGACGGACAGCCGGAACAAGCGGTTTGAAGAGACGAAAAAACTGTTTGAGTACGGATTTACCCATTACGAATTGAAAGAATTTGTAAAAGGAAACGCGCCCGTCCCAGAAAACGAAACGGTTGACGTGAGGGGCGGAAAGAAAACCGAAGTTGAGGCATTGACAGATCGAAGTGTCCGCTTCGCGGTGGAAAAAGGGACAGAAAAACAGTATGAAGCGAAAGTGACGTTCAAGGAGGGGTTAAAGGCTCCCATCAAAGCAGGGGATGTCGTGGGCGAATTGACCTACTTGTACAACGGGGAACCGATGGCGAATTTTCAGCCTGTCCCACTCCGGGCAGCAGCAGATGTGGAAGAAGCCGGCTGGTTTCGCCTTTTCTTCCGCGGGTTAAAAGATGTCGTCAGCGGGGTTTTTAACGGCATCGCTGACAGCGTTACGGGTGTGTTCTCCAGTTGAGGCGTCTCTGCTGTTTGCGATGGGCGGAAATATTTTGTACAATATTCGGTGCGGGCAAGTAAATAAGCTAAGCGCAATGAAGAGGACGAGTACCTTGTATGGGCTGCTTTAAGAGAGCCGGTGGTAGCTGCAAACCGGTGCAGTGCTCAAGGGAATCCACCTCCGAGTGACTTGATCCGGTCTTTCGCCGTTATCGAGACGAGCGGGCAGAAATGGAGTAATTCTGTCAACAAGGGTGGCAACGCGGTCCTTCCGTCCCTTTGCAGGGGGGAAGGATTTTTTAATGAAGGAGTGGTTAGGATGCTAGATATGAAAAAATTGCGTCGACATTTCGATGAAGTTAAACGACAACTCGCGAAGCGCGGCGAATTAAAGGAAATTGACAAGTTCACCGAGTTAGATGTTCAGCGTCGTGAACTTCTACAACAAAGCGAACAGTTCAAAAGGGAACGGAATGCCGTTTCCCAGCACATTGCCGAAAAGAAGAAAAAGGGCGAACGCGCTGATGCCGACATTCAAGCGATGCGTGAAGTGGGGGAACGGATTAAAGCGTTGGACGAACGCTTGCGCCAATTGGAGGATGAGTTGGAAAATTTGCTTCTCTCCATTCCGAATATTCCGCACGGAAGTGTCCCCGTCGGTGAGACGGAGGAAGACAACGTCCCAGTGCGTTACTGGGGAGAACGGGCGGAAGCAGATTTTAAGCGCAAGATGCATTGGGAAGTAGCCCATCGACTCGGGTTGATTGACATTGAGCGGGCGGGGAAAGTCACCGGGTCGCGCTTTGTCTTCTACACCGGCACAGGGGCCCGGTTGGAACGGGCGCTCGTGAACTTTATGCTCGATTTGCACGTGGAAGAGCACGGTTATGCTGAGTTCGTCCCCCCGAACATGGTCAATCGACAAAGTATGGTCGGAACGGGGCAACTCCCCAAATTCGCGGAAGACGTGTTTCGGGTGGAAGGGACGGATTACTTCATGATTCCGACGGCTGAAGTCCCGATTACGAACTACCACCGCGATGAGATTTTGGAAGAAGGCGATTTGCCGAAAAAGTTTACTGCCTACACGCCGTGTTTCCGATCCGAGGCAGGAGCACACGGACGCGATACGCGCGGCCTCATTCGCCTGCACCAGTTTAACAAGGTGGAATTAGTTCAACTGGTAAAACCTGAAGACTCTTATGACGTATTGGAAAAGTTGACGCATCATGCGGAACGCGTACTGCAACTTCTGGGACTTCCGTACAGAGTGGTCAATTTGTGTTCGGGGGATCTCGGGTTTTCTGCGGCAAAGACGTACGACATCGAGGTGTGGATGGCAGCGAGCGGAATATACCGGGAAATTTCGTCCTGCAGCAACTTTGAAGATTTCCAGGCTCGCCGAGCGAACATCCGCTTTCGCCGAGGTGCGAAAGGAAAGCCGGAATTCGTACACACGCTCAACGGTTCGGGGCTCGCCATTGACCGAACGGTTGCGGCACTGCTGGAGTATTACCAACAAGAAGACGGCTCGGTGGCCATTCCAGAAGTTCTTCAGCCGTACATGGGAGGAAAAACGCATCTCGAAAGGTAGACAGGTGACATGACTTGAACAAAGACATGGGGATATGCTATCATTACTTTCGTCAACCTTTGGAGAGGTGGCCGAGTGGTTGAAGGCAACGGTCTTGAAAACCGTCGAGGGTTTACGCTCTCCGTGGGTTCGAATCCCACCCTCTCCGCCAGAAAGAGCCGTTCCCGGTTGTGGGCGGCTCATGCGCCCGTAGCTCAGCTGGATAGAGCACAAGTTTCCTAAACTTGGTGTCAGAGGTTCGAATCCTCTCGGGCGCGCCATTACATGAGCAGAATGATGGTCGTAGTGGCGATTCCTGCGCTGTACCAGATGAATTGACTTTTTTAGCCCTCGTACACAACTCTCGCGTGTTAACAACCTCCTTTGACGCGACGTATTCGACGTCAAGGGAGGTTTTTCTCTTTATTTGTGTCGGAATATACATGACAGAGTGTGGGCAAAATAAGTGAAATAATGAACATAATAGTGAAATATATACCCTAAATACGCTTATATATTCGTGGATTATTTGTGAACAAATGAACAAAATAGTAGATTTGTCCAGTTTTGCCCTTTATACTCAAAGTGAGGGAAGGAAAAATATTCCCCCGAAAAAAAACGGTCATTGAGGTGATGTTTCATGGTCCGCGTGTTGAGAGAAAATGCCGTCATGTCTTACATTCTTTTGGTTGCCCGTCTTTATTTAGGATGGGCGTGGCTGACAGCCGGATGGGAGAAAGTGATTGGGGACTTCGATGCGACGGGTTTTTTGAAAAGTGCCATTGAACGTTCCGCAGGTGATCATCCGGCTGTCCAAGGCTGGTGGGCGACATTTTTAGAAAACGTTGCTCTTCCGTATGTCGGTTTTTTTAACTTCCTCGTGGCATGGGGGGAAGTGTTCGTTGGCATCGGATTAATTTTAGGGGTCTTTACAACTTTTTCCGCCCTTATGGGCATTGTGATGAATTTTGCCTTTTTGTTTTCCGGAACGACTAGTACGAATCCTCAAATGGTGTTGATCACCATTTTCATCTTAGTTGCCGGTTACAATGCTGGGAAGATCGGTTTAGACCGATGGGTCATTCCTGCCCTTAGAGGAAAGAGGCGTGCTGGACACTATTCACCTGCTCAGTAACACTACATAAAAAGAGTAGGACGACGATCCTTTTTGTTTGTAAAAAGGGGAACGCCTTTTTAAAGTGGTCGTATCAGAGGAAATCGCGACGGTGGAATCACCATTCCGTCGCGATTCGTTTGCAATTTTTTACTGTGCCGTGATACACTGTGGTCAGTATCCTCAAATTAAACGCGTGTATACAAGTGTAAGATGTGATCAAAGTGCCTCAGGGACAGTGGATTCCGTATATGCGTCTGGCGATAGAAGAAGCCAAAAAAGCCCAAACTGTCGGCGAAGTTCCCATAGGAGCCGTCGTCGTCAAAGACGGCGAAATTATCGCGTCTGGCTACAACAGGAGGGAAACGAGCAAAGACCCGACGAATCACGCGGAAATCGTTGCCATTCGCCGAGCGAGTCAAGAACTCGGCGGATGGCGGTTGATAGGGTGTACGCTCGTCGTCACGTTGGAACCGTGTCCGATGTGTGCCGGGGCGATCGTGCAATCCCGGATTGAGCGGGTTGTGTACGGAACCGACGACCCGAAAGCGGGGTGTGCCGGCACTTTAATGAATCTACTTGACGAACCTCGCTTGAACCACCAAGCGGACGTCGTTTCAGGCGTGCTGTCTTCGGAATGCAGCGCTCTTTTGTCACATTTTTTTCGTGAGTTGCGGAAAAAGTAGATGGGAATATTGAGCGAAATCCCCACATATGTTATGATTATTTCTGCCTACTTTGGAGAGGTGTCCGAGTGGTTGAAGGAGGCGGTCTCGAAAACCGTTGTACGGTTTGCGCCGTACCGTGGGTTCGAATCCCACCCTCTCCGCCACTTGAACTGGGATTATTTCCAATTGTGTTCCTCTTGCATATGTGGTAAAATGAACGTTACCGTGCTAGACGGGGAGGTAGCGGTGCCCTGTAACCCGCAATCCGCTATAGCGGGGTCGAATACCTGTTTGCGGCAGTTGATTGTCGAGGTCTGGTTTAAGCACGTAGTGTTGACGATCGGGTTCTGCGCAACGGAAACTCACGAACCCCGTCAGGTCCGGAAGGAAGCAGCGGTAAGTGAACTTTTCCGTGTGCCGCAGGGGCGCCTGGTCTGAGCTAACGACTTAAATGCGCTTGGTAGTCAACTGTCAAGGACAGGTGCACGGTATGATACATAAATTTTTAATAAAACGCGAAAACTCACAGGACACTTTCTTCGGGAAAGTGTTTTTTTTATATGAATTTTTAGAAGGAAAGGGAAAGATGAGAGCGAATATAGAAAAGAAACACCTCATTTGTTGGAAAGGGGGTTGCTGACGTCCGATGTATTTTGCTGTCGAAGCGTCGCTAAACGAAATCGAGCAATTCATGGAACAAATGCCTTTTGCCACCCTGCTCTTAAACGAGCGCGAGGAGATTGTCGCGGTGAATGAACTGTTTCTCCAAGTTGTAAAGTGCGATTACGCACAAGTTAAACATGCACCCTTGCACCAGTTTGTCCTTTTTGAAGACAAAGACTCACTGTATGTAAGAAGTTCGTTTCATTCCCTCGAAGGCGAGCTCATCACCCTGGAACGAGAACACCTTTCAAGTGACGTATACCTCCAGCGTTGGGTTGAACGAGACGAGACGTACATGCTCCTCTTGTTTACAGACATTACTCCAGAATGCAATCTCAGTATGTTGCAACGTTTTGCTAAAAACTTTATTGCCGATGTAAATATGGGCATCCTCGTCATCGACCGCGAGGAACGGTTGATCGAGTTGAGTGATGTTGCTTGCCGCCTACTCGGTGTCAAGCGTAAGAATGTGATAAACAAGTCAATTAAGGAAGCGTTTCCTGAGCTTCCCCACGATCAACTGCTGTTGCACAGGGCATTGCTGGACGGCGTCATCGTGCGCAATCAAGTGACGTCCTGGACGACGAACAACAGACGCTATGAATTGCTGATGGACTCCAACTTGCTTAGAGACGAATACGGACGCGTGATCGCCGCGTACGTTGTATTTAAAGACATAACGAACTTGCGCTCCTTGGACGAACAAATTCAGCGGAACGACCGTTTGGCGATGATCGGACAAATTGCAGCGGGAACAGCTCACGAAATTCGCAATCCCCTCACCTCGATCAAAGGGTTTCTGCAAGTGCTGAAATACGGACTTATAGAGAAGGGATTAACTAAAGAAAAAGAGTACACGGATATTATGCTCAAAGAAATCAACCGTATTAACGACCTTGTCAGTGAGTTTTTGCTCCTCAGCAAACCGCGGGACGCCAAGTACGAAGAAGTGAAGATTTCTTCCGTCATTGGGGAATTATTACCTTTTATCCAAAATGAAGCCTTGCTACATAAAGTCGAGGTCCGCTACGAAAACGTGGAAGGATTGCCTCCAGTCATTGCGGATCACGAGTTGTTAAAGCAAGTTTTTCTAAATGTGTGCAAAAACGGGATTGAAGCGATGGCGGACGGGGGCGAGTTAACAATTCGCGAACGCTTGTTTGAGGCTGAAAACAAAGTGGTGGTAGACGTGCACGACACTGGACCGGGAATTCCCCACTATGTCATAGACAAAATATTTGACCCGTTTTTTACGACAAAAGAAAACGGGACCGGTTTGGGGCTTCCTGTCTGTCAACGCATTATCCACGACATCGGGGGCAATATTCGCGTGTCGTCGAAGGGGTTCGGGACCACGTTCAGCGTCTTCATCCCTTATCACACCAAATCGTTCAGATCTTATGGCTAACGCGAGCAGTCGGTTGAAGATTGGTGTATAATGGAGAGAAGATTCCTTAAGCCTGTGGGAGGCAGTGCCATGACCTACCGTGCCCTTTATCGGGTTTGGCGGCCGCAAACATTTTCCGATATTGTCGGGCAGCAACACGTTACCCGTACGCTGCAGAACGCGTTAAGACAGCAGCGGTTTTCCCACGCGTATCTGTTTTCCGGTCCTCGCGGCACTGGGAAGACGAGCGCGGCCAAGGTGATGGCCAAAGCGGTCAACTGCGAACAAGGACCGGCACCGGAACCGTGTAACGCTTGTGAGGCGTGCCAGCAGATCACGAACGGATCGATACTCGATGTCGTGGAAATCGACGCCGCTTCCAACCGAGGAATAGAGGAAATTCGCGATTTACGCGACAAAGTCAAATATGCGCCGACTGAAGTTCGGACAAAAGTATACATTATCGACGAAGTTCACATGTTGACGCCCGAGGCGTTTAACGCCTTGCTGAAAACGTTGGAAGAACCGCCGTCTCACGTTTTGTTCATACTGGCGACGACTGAACCTCACAAACTGCCGCTGACGATCGTCTCCCGCTGCCAACGTTTCGATTTTCACCGTGTTTCCCCAGAAATTATGGTGGAGCGGTTAAAACACGTATGCGAACAAGAAGGGATTCAGGCGGATGAGTCGGCTCTGTCCTTCATTGCCCGCGTATCAGAAGGAGGTTTGCGCGATGCGTTGAGCTTGCTTGATCAGGCTTACGCTTCCGGAGGAGACTGTATAACAGAGAATGTGGTTCGCACTATCGTCGGAACGGTCGCAGACTCCTCGTTTCATCAGATCGTCACGTTCATCGCCGAACGAAAGACCGCACAAATGCTCGATATGGTTTCAGAACTCGTGCAGGAAGGCCACGACCCGGAGAAATTTGCGGAGGATTTCCTGGGCTATTTGCGCGACATGTTGCTCGTCAAAACAGCTCCAAACTTGCCTGAAACTGAACAGCTCCTCAAGATACAGCCATCTCTGGCGGAATTGGCTGAACAGTTCACGGAGGAAGCCGTCTTTGCCATGATGGAAGAGGCGAATGATGCATTAAGTCAGATGAGGCGGACGAATCAGCCGCGCATTATGCTGGAGTTGCTTCTGGTCAAACTGACACACGTTTCAAACGAACGACAACAAGTGAAGAGCAGTGAACTGGCATCCCTCATAAAGCGCGTGGAGCAGTTAGAACAGGATGTGCGAAAACGGTCCGTTCAGGGAGCCCATCGTCAAGGAGAGGTGGCGAAAGGGGATGGAGCAGACGCTGTAAAGATAGCTGGCTCCAAACGGAAATCGTCCGAAATGTCGCCTTCCCAACTGCAAAAGGTCCGAGCAGTCCTGGAGCGTGCCGATGCGGCTTCACTTGCCAACATTAAAGACGTGTGGCCGGACATTTTAGCGAGCGTGAAAGAACGTAAAATTACAGTCCACGCTTGGTTGATTGACGGAGTGCCGACAGCTGCCGACGAAGGCCACCTCGTCCTCGCGTTTAAAAACGTCATTCACCGCGAAACGACGGAAAAGCCGGACCACAAACAGCTGATCGAAGAGGTGATCGAGCAAGTAACAGGCCGAGCGTACAAGCTGGTGACGTGTATGCAGAACGAGTGGAAACGTTTGGAGGAAAGCAGTGCCGGGCGGGAACAAGCAGCTGCGGGACATGTCGATCAGGACGAACACGTGCGTCAGGCTTTAGAGTGGTTTGGCGAAGATCTAGTGGAGATAAGAGATTAAGGAGGACTTTGTCAAATGAAAAACATGAACCAAATGATGAAACAAGTGAAAAAAATGCAGGCGCAGATGGAGAAAGCACAGGCCGAATTAGAGGAAAAGGAAGTAGAAGCCACAGCCGGTGGCGGTGTGGTCAAAGTGAGGGCAAACGGAAAAAAAGAAATTTTAAGTATCGAGATTCAGCCGGAAGCTGTTGATCCTGACGACGTGGAAATGTTACAGGACCTTGTGACAGCTGCAGTCAACGAAGCACTGAAACAAGTCGACGAGCTTGTCGCTCAAAGTATGGGCAAACTCACCGGCGGGTTGAACATTCCCGGATTATTCTAATGCAGTTCCCAACACCGATCGCCAAGCTCGTTGAAGGATTCATGCGTTTGCCCGGCATAGGTCCGAAAACAGCGGAACGCTTGGCCTTTTTTGTGTTGTCGATGGAAGAAGACGACGTGATGGATTTTGCCAAAGCGTTAGTGGGCGCAAAGCGCCAACTGTTTTACTGTTCGATATGCCACAACATTACAGATCGAGACCCGTGTGCCATATGTGACGACAAAGGACGGGACCAGTCTGTCATTTGTGTTGTTCAAGATCCGCGGGACTTAATCGCCATGGAAAAAACGCGCGAATACAGCGGCTTATACCACGTCTTACACGGTGCCATCTCTCCAATGGACGGAATTGGACCGGAGGAACTCCACATTCCAGACTTGCTGAAGCGATTAGAAAGCGACACAGTGCAAGAATTGATTTTAGCCACGGACCCGAACATCGAGGGTGAAGCGACGGCGATGTACATTTCAAAGCTGGTAAAACCGTTTGGTCTCAAAGTGACCCGTATCGCACACGGGCTCCCGGTTGGCGGTGACTTGGAGTACGCTGACGAAGTGACGCTGACAAAGGCATTAGAAGGCAGGCGGGAAATGTAAAAAAAAGAAGTCATATTGGGTGAATGTTCGGACTATAATGTATTAACTTGTCCGAACGGAGGCGATACCGTATGGCTTTTTTTCGATGCCGCTGCCGAAAGATCGCGCCTCCCACTGAAGGGGAGAAGAACAGAGAATTAGTCGAACAAATTGACAAAGCGAGAAAAGAGTGGGATTTGGCCCAGTCCCAGCTGGATCAAATGTCGGAACCAGATTTGATTGACTATGCCGTGTACCGTTTACAAGCGGCAGAAAAGCGGTACATGTATTTATTGAAAAAGGCAGATGAAAAAGGCATACGCCGTTCAATATCCCATTCCTTTAGCGAAACACGTCCGTTGAAAGGGTGACGCGTGTGGACTGGGGTTGGACGGTCGGGGCTATCGTCGGAGGGATGGTGGTCGTGTTCATGCTGACGGCTTATGCGGCGAAACCGCTCAAGTGGATGTGGCTTGGCATACTGTATACGGCTGTCGGTGCCGTTGCCCTTTATTTGGCCAACTGGATCGGCGGACAGTGGGGGTTTCACTTGCCGATCAATCCGGTGACGGCATTCGTCACCGGGGTGTTGGGGTGGCCTGGTCTGTTGTGTCTAGTTGTGATCAAAGTGTGGGTTGTCGGGCTGTAATCATTTCCTTAATTTGCCCTGTTGACGTCTTGTCAGATGCGTGGTAGGATATGTCTTGCCGCTCCGAGAGCGGCGAAAAAGTGCTGCGCAGGTGCGAATGGAAA
>k87-727561_pt1 | contig 53259 bp, 74 predicted proteins | sample MGYA00084031_6733416 | MGnify analysis MGYA00084031
ACCACCGCCAACACCTGTTCCTAGAGTAACGAATACAACGTCTGGATCGTTTTCTCCAGCACCTTTCCATCGTTCACCTAAAGCAGCCACATTCGCATCATTATCGATAGCGAATTTGATTCCTGTCCCTGCTTCAATCAATTTTTTCACAAATTGTACTTCTGTCCAGTTCAAGTTGTATGCACCAATAACTGTTCCAGCGTCACTGTCCACGCTTCCTGGAGTACCCATACCGATTCCAATAAAGTCTTCGGCTTTCATATTATATAAATTCAATCGATGGTTGATTGATTCGATGATTTCAGGAACGATATGTTTGCCATCATCCAAAATGTTGGTATCGATGCTCCATTTTTGTTGAATCTCTCCTTCTGGTGTTAAAATTGCAAATTTTGCTGTTGTTCCACCTAAATCAATCCCAATAATTTTCTTGTCCATTACAAATTTCCTTTCTTTCGGCTTTCTTCAATTCGGTGCTCTCTTTTTAATATGCGCCACGCTGTCATGTATGTATCATGATCGATCAAACGGCTATCATATAGATTCCGCAATTCAATAGTCATCAATTCAATATCATAGATGCGTGCACCCACATAGATAAAGATGCCAAATTTTTTGAACAGCTGCTGTACATCATATAAGCTCTCCATCTTTAAGCACTTCCTTCATATTATACAAGTAAACCATATTTTTTTAAACCCAGTAAAATACATATTACAAAAAGAAATACAAAAACTAGTGTAGAAAGAATCTTCTGGTGTATCGAATAGCTTGTCTGCTGTTTCGGTAGCCCTAAAATATTCCCTAATACTAATCCGCCCACCAGTCCGCCGACATGTCCCCAAACATCTACAGAGGTGTCAAGAAGACCAAAAACAAATGTCATCGCAATAAATAAAAGAAAATGTCTGACTAGTTGTTGGATCGCCGTATTATATTTAAAATGAAATCCTAAAATAAACAACGCACCAAACAATCCGAATATCGAAGTGCTTGCACCACCAGACAAAACATTCGCTTCGTTGAAAGCAAAACTTGCTGTATTTCCCATTATCCCGCTGAACATATAGATCAGGAAAAACCGCCAGTGACCGTATATTGCCTCGATTTGTTGCCCCATAAAATACAATATCAGTGAGTTCATGACGAAATGCATCACTCCAAAATGGATGAAGATTGGTGTCACTAAGCGCCACCATTCATTGAAGTGAACAAGATAAGGACCATACATTCCAGTATAATAAGGAATTTCAAGACGCGGAAACAACTCCATTATAATGAAGACTATTGTCTGTATCCCCAAAAAAACATAGGTCCATAACGGTCGCCTCAACCATGCACGCATTTTTATTTGCTGTTGATAATTCATGAAAACCTCCCATTTCATTTTAGTCAATAAATAATTGTTGGATCTTCTGATCAAAACTCTCCGGTTGCCATTGTTCATTCAATTGTTCTCGAAAAACGAGGCTGCATGTTTTTCGATGGAAATTTTTTAAATACCGGTCGTAATAACCACCGCCAAAACCAATTCGATAACCGGCTCTATTGTAGATAATCCCTGGTACAATGAGGAGGTTGATCATTTCCGGCAAATAAAGCTTCTCTGATTGTGGCTCAAGAACGCCAAAACTCGAACGTTCAAAAACGGTGTGTTCATCCATTTCATAAAACGCCATCTGACGTTTTGGTAAAGTTTTAGGAACAACTATCTTCTTTTGTTCTTTTTTCGCCCGTTGGATAATCGGCTGTGTATCCAGCTCAAATTCATTTGATAAAGTCGTCCCTATCACTTGTGCCGACTTCCAGTACTCGCTTGCGAATAGCTGTTCACAGATTCGCTGTTCTTTGTCCTTTTTCTTGCCGCTTTTGGCCAGATTTTTCAGCTTTTCGATTCCTTGCCGGCGTAATTTTTCTTTTATTTGCTCCAAAAAATCACCCTTCCTTCTCTCATAAAATGGTATAGGAAAAAAAGAAAAATAGCAATCGAACTTTCAAATAAATGTATAAATAAAAGAAAAAGAAGACCTAACAATGATTGGCCTTCTTGCCTTTTAATGAACTTCAACTGCTCAGCACGTGTTTTTGTCTGATAAACAATACATACAGAAAATATGGCGCACCAAAAAAGGCAATCAAAATTCCTGTCGGTATCTCCCCACTTGGCAGAATCACTCGTGCAACAATATCTGCGCTAAGTACAAAAACGGAACCAAACAAACTGCTTAGAATAAAGGTCCAGTGATTTTCTTTACGTACGACTAGCTTCGCAGCATGAGGAGCTAGTAGTCCTACAAAGGATAAACTCCCTGTCACCGCTACGCTACCGCTTGCTAAAGCAACAGCTAACAACAAAAGGATTTTTTGACTTTTAGCCACATTTAGCCCTAATCCTTGCGCGCGTTCTTGACCAAATGATAGCAAGCCAATCCGCTGCGCATAAAATCCTCCTAGCGGAATCAAGATAATCGCCCATGGAAGAAGCGCCCAAACATAGGACCAGCTCGCACCCCAAATCGATCCCGCCAACCATGCATTGACAAATCCATAATTTTCCTTTGACAATTGGATGGTGCACAACAACGTTAATGCAGAAAGACCAGCATTCACGGCAATACCAGACAATAAGATACGATTCATCCCTAAAAATCCATTTCGATCATAGGCTGCAAGATACACACAGCAAGCAGCGAGAATACCACCTATAAAGGCTACGACTAGCAACAGAAACGGCAGAGAATATTGTGAAAAGAAACCTAAATAAAGCATCACTAGAAATCCAGCTCCCGCATTAATCCCCAATATGCTAGAATCTGCCAATTCATTTCTCGTCACTCCTTGCAAGATATAGCCAGAAATGCCAAGACAAGCACCTGCTAATAAACTGATCAGTAATCGAGGAACTCGAAACTCTCCAACAATCAGCGCCAAAGAAGAGGAGCCTTTCCCTATGAACGTGTCAAAAAGCTGATCAAGATAAACAAAAGGCGTGCCAATCATCAAACTACCTACAGACAAGACGATAAGTAGAAAAAGCAAGAAATACAACGTCCAATATATTCTTTTCACCGTTGTTCCCTCCTTACTTGTATCAGTAAAAACGGAACGCCAATCAATGCGATGACTAATCCAAAAGGTGTTTCAAAAGGTGGATTGATCATCCTTGCTGCAAAATCCGCCAACATGACCAGTCCGCCTCCAACTAAAAAAGAGACAGGTAGGACATAACGATAGTCTGTCCCAACCATTCCGCGAACAATCGGCGGAACCAACAGCCCAATAAATGAAACAGGTCCGACTAACGAAACGGCAATGGCTGCTAACACTGCAACTAGACAGAAAACAATCAACCGTGTTCGTTTAGGATGACCTCCAAGAGCTAATGCATGGGTTTCACTCAAACTAATCAAGGATATCGCTTTTCCTAATGAAAAAGAAACCAAGACAGCAAGTACATATACAGGGAACAACACTGTTAACTGTTTCCATGTGATATTGGCAGCTCCACCTACAAACCAAAAAGCAAGATCCTGCTGTAGATTAAAAAATTGGGTAAGTGCTTGACTGATTGCAGTAAAAAAAGAACTAATAGCTACGCCAGCTAAAATCAGCTGTAAAGGATTCATGCCCATTTTCGAAAACTGCAAAAAGCCAAATACGAGCAAAGTCACAGCAAAAGATCCTGTCAATGACACCAGAAACACAGAAAAGCCAGAAGCTTTGGGCCAAAAAGCAAAACTAAGAGCCATTGCCAATGAAGCACCAGCGTTGATTCCTAGTAAACCTGAATCTGCTAACGGATTTCTTGTCACTCCTTGCATCAATGCACCGCTCAATGCAAAACAACTCCCTACGAGAAATGCCCCTGCGACCCGAGGCAAGCGAATGTTTCTTATGATTTGATGACTTTGTTTTGATCCATCAAAATCAACCAACGCCTGCCAAAAGGCTATTTTCCCCACACTCGCTGCGCCATTTGAAAGAGCAATAAAAAAAATGATCAAAAGAACAAAACAGATCAAAAGCAAGAGTTTGTTTTTTTTCCTAGCCTTCATAGTTGATCCTCCTGCTCTTTTGGCAACAGATCATACGTTAGAAAAACTGGTTTATTCGTTTTTGGTAGTGTGACAATCGTTGCATCAATCTCAAATATTTTTTTCATACACTCTTTTGTGATCACTTCTTCAGGTGTACCTTCCGTAATCAATTCACCGTTTTTCATTCCTAGTAAATAATCGGAAAAACGTGAAGCAAGATTAATGTCATGGATCGACATCAAGATCGTTGTTTGTTTTATTTGATTGATTTGAGTCAATAACTGTAGGATCTCTAATTGGTGTGACGGATCTAAAAACGTCGTCGGCTCGTCCAAGATCAAGATATCTGTTTCCTGAGCAAGTGCCATAGCGATCCAGACACGCTGAGTTTGTCCACCAGACAACGTTGCGATATCTCGCGTGCGATATCCAGACAAACCTGTTGCATCCAAAGCCCACTCGATTGCTTCATGATCTTGTGCATCCATACCGCTAAACAGTTTTTGATAGGGATATCGTCCGTAAGATACTACTTCTTCTACTGTCATACCTATAGGATGTTCACTAGTTTGTGCTAATAAAGCAATTTTTTTTGCAAGTTCTTTTGAACTGTATGTAGATATATCAGAATCATTGACAATGATCTTTCCTGATTTCACAGGTAGTATACGGGTAAAGCTTTTCAATAAAGTAGATTTTCCACTTCCGTTTGGCCCAATCAAGCTCGTGATTTTCCCTTCAGGAATCGTAACAGACATGTTTTCAATAATTTTTTTATTTTCGTAGCCGGCTGCAATATCAGCTGCCCTTAGTCTCGTCATTTCACCCATCCTTTCGCTGAAAATCATTCTCAATTATGACGCTGTTTCACTATTTCGTCAAGCGCTACTTTCATATCTATAGCTAAATGAAGCGGTTGACAGCATTCGAAATATCAGGAATAATAACCAATGAGAAAGATTCTCAATTATGTCAGGAGGAAAGAAATGAACTTAAAAACAAAAGTATTCACATTATCTAGCATGTTGCTGTTGGCTGGGGTATTGAGCGCTTGCTCTCCCTCTTCAGATAAAGAAGCAGCTACACCTGCCAATTCAACGACCTCATCTACCAGCACGCATACAGTCACAGATACGCTTGGACATAAAGTCGACATTCCAAACGCACCTAAACGGATCATCGGTAGTTACTTAGAAGACTATCTGATTTCCCTAGGAGAAAAACCTATCGCCCAATGGACAGTGGGCAGTGGTTCTATCCAAGATTATCTGCAAGATGATTTGAAAGATGTTCCAACTATTTCTTATGATCTTCCTTACGAGAAAGTATTAAGCTTCGAACCTGACTTGCTGTTGATTTCTTCTTCCGCTACTGTCGAAGGTGGGAAATACGAGCAATATAGTAAAATCGCGCCAACTTATGTCGTAAAAAACGGAACAGACGTCACATGGGAAGAACAACTAAAAGATGTCGGCAAGGCTTTAGCAAAAGAAAAAGAAGCGGAAAAAGTCATTTCCGATTATCAAAAATCCGTCAAGAGCACTCGCGAAGAATTAGCAGATAAAATTGAGAACAAGACAGCTGCAGTGTTATGGGTGACCAACAACTCCGCCTTCATGGTTAGCAAAAATCGGTCAAGCGGTAGAATCGTATATGACGATCTAAAATTTGGTGTGCCTGATTTAGTAGAAGAAGTGTCCAAAGAAGCCACTTCTGACTGGTCTGCTGTTTCTTCGGAAAAACTAGCTGAATTAGATGCTGATTACATCATTCTTGTGAACAGTGATAAAGATGCTGCTATGTTCAATGAACCAAGTTGGAAGAATCTCAAAGCAGTGAAGGACGATCACGTACTGCAATTCGGACCTGAATCTAGCTGGCTATATAACGGACCTATTGCCAGTCAGGAAATGGTCAATGATATCAAAGAAAAGTTAAACTGATTTTAACTAAAAAAAGCATCTTCACGTTCATTCGCGAGATGCTTTTTTATTATTAAAAACTGAATACCGGATATTATTCTTCTTTTGAAACAACCCTATTTCTTACTCTTTCCCATTTTTGAAAACGATGGGCATATAAATTTTCCTGATCCGTTATTCCCTCGTGTTCCTCTATAAGAGCGAAGTCTGAAAAATCGATATCCCCAATATACGTATCTCCTTCAAACGTGCTATCAATCAATGTCCGCCAGATTCGACCGGTGTAAGGAAGAAGTTCTTGAAAAATCCGACTGCCACCCGAAACATAGATATCTTCTGAAATTGTTTGACTATACGCCAAAAGTTCATCGATTGAATGCATCACTTCTGCATTTTCTTTCGTGCAAAAGTTCGGTTGCGTTGTCAATACGATGATATGGCGATAAGGAAGTGAGAGATCGCCCATTCCTTCATAGGTCTTTCTTCCCATCACTAAGATCCGATCCATTGTATGTTCACGAAAAAAACGCATGTCATTTGGCAATCGCCACGGTAGCAATCCATTTTTGCCGATCAGACCATTTCTATCTTGTGCCCACATTGAAATAAACATATCATCCGCTCCTTATGATTTTAGATGGTTTGAGATAAAAAAAGTCTCAATTCTTTGACCAGCAAGGAATTGAGAACTTTAAAAACATTATTTTGTTTCACGGTGCAAAGTAACTTTGCGTTCGCGTGGGCAATATTTTTGTTTTTCCAAACGATCAGGATTGTTACGTTTGTTTTTGCTTGTTAGGTAGTTACGTTCTTTACAAGAAGTACACTCTAAAGTGATGTTTACGCGCATGTTTTTCCCTCCCATTTTTACAAGAATCCTCTAAGATGACTCTCAGACTTGATTATCTTACCATGATTTTTTCTAGATTGCTAGTGTTTTTCACGATTTTGTTAAGTAAAACTACTTGACGATAAATACAACGGTTTTACTTCTCAAACAAAATCTTTTTCTTTTTGTATAAATACCCTTACACTTGTTTATATAGATTATGTTTTTTAATAAAGGGGGATACTAATATGCCATGGAACATGAAGGACTTTCCTGCATCAATGAAAAACTTAGATAAATTGACAAGAAAAAAAGCAATCGACATCGCAAATGCATTATTAGATGAAGGGTACCCTGATAGCCGTGCGATCCCAATTGCCATTGATCAAGCAAAAAAATGGTATGAAGATGCTAGTGAATCAGAAAAACGAACCTTCGAAAAAGAAAAAAATCCAAGCAAGACGGATGAACACGATACGAATCCTCGTGCCGGAAAACTTCTTGATTCAGATGTGATCGTAGAATATGAGGAAGAACAATGGATCGTGAAATCTAAAGGGGCAAAAAAGGCAAGCAACCATTTTGATACAAAAAAAGAAGCAATCGAAAAAGGAAAGCAAGTAGCTCAAAACAAACAATCAACTTTGATCATCTATAAAAAAGATGGGATAAAAGAAAAAGAAATCAGTTACTGAGCACTTAAAAAGAAGCATAGAAACAAGGAGATCATCTCACATGCTTCTATGCTTCTTCTCATATTGTTGTTTCTTTTTTATCAAACAGTCACATAGTCGATTGCTTCTGCTTGCGGAATCGTTTCATCGACAAAGTAAACTTTATACCATGTCAAGAAACTGAAGATCGTCCAGATTTTACGTTGTTCTTCTTTACGTCCTTCGTGATGGTCATCTAGCAACTTCATGATTTTTTCTTGATCAAAAAATTCTTTTGCAAAATCTGCTTCGAATAATGCTTTGACTTGTTCGTAACCGTGTTCTTCTTTCAACCAAGCTTTAATTGGCACAGGGAATCCTAATTTCACCCGATTCGACCACTCTTCTGGAAGATGTTTGTTCGCAGCTTGTCTGAAAATATCTTTTGTATTGTTTTGATTCAACAAGAACTTACTTGGTATTTGTTGAGCCAACTTCATGACTTCGATATCCAGTAAAGGTACTCGGACTTCTAGAGAACTTGCCATAGAAAGTTTATCTGCTTTCAACAAAATATCTTTTGGCATCCATTGATGAAGATCGACATATTGCATCTTATTGACTTCATCTTTGATTCCTTCTGTTTTCTCGTAATGAACAGTCATTATTTCATTCACAGATGGCGCTGTTTGATATTTTGGCGTCAACACTTCTGATGCTTCTGATTCTTCGAACACTCGAGCATGCCCGATAAAATATTCTTTTGCAGGCGCAAGTGATTCATATAAATGGATACGTCCATGGAAATTTTTCATTTTTCCGATTTTACGTCCTAAATTATAGCGTGTTCCTTTTGGCAATTTTTTCAATCCTTGAGCAATCACACGGATAAATTTTGAATTCGTGTGGAATCCATACGTTTGGTATCCCGCAAATAGTTCATCTGCCCCTTCTCCTGATTGAACCACCCGTACACTTTGTGAAGCGAGATTTGCTAAGAAGTACAACGGTACGCAAGAAGGATTTGAGTCTGGTTCATCTAAGTGATACTGGATCAATGGGAATGCTTTAAAAGACATGTCTCCGTCAATTACAGCTGCCGTATTGTCTAAGTCCAATAATTCTGTTAGTTTTCTAGCTTCAATCGCTTCATTATAGGTTTTATCATCAAACCCGATTGAGAAAGAATGATCTGGTTTCAATACAGAGGTTACATAACTGGAATCGACCCCGCTGGATAAGAAAGAACCAACTTCTACATCGCTGATTGTATGTGCTTCAATAGAAGCTTGGACAGTTTCGTCGATTTTTTCGATCCATTCTTGTCGAGAATGCGTTTCTTTTGTTTCAAAATCTGCATCCCAATATTGTTGAATGTCCAGTTTTCCGTCTTTATACGTATAATAATGGCCTTCAGGCAAACGATAGACACCTTTGAAGAAGGTTTCACCGTTTAATGGAGAATATTGGAAAGTCATATAAGGTTTCAATGCTTCTTTATTCAATTCCTTATTAAAATCAGGATGAGGCAAAAAACTTTTGATTTCTGAACCAAACATAAATGTTCCGTTCATTTCTGCATAATAGTATGGTTTGATCCCAAAATGGTCTCTCGCACCGAATAACTCATTTTTTTCATTATCCCAAATAGCAAAAGCAAACATTCCGCGGATTTTTTGCAATAATTCTGTTCCCCATTCTTCATAACCATGCAAAAGGACTTCTGTATCTGCATGTGTTTGAAAAACGTGACCAGCTGCAATCAATTCTTCTCTCAAAGGCTGATAATTATAGATTTCGCCATTAAAAATAATAATCTTTGTTCGATCTTCATTGTAAATAGGCTGAGTACCGCCCTCTAAGTCAATAATACTTAATCTTCTGAATCCTAAAGCAACGTGTTTATCGATATATTCACCTGAACTATTAGGTCCACGGTGAACGATTCGATCCATCATTGTATTAATAATTGTTTTTTTGTTGTCCTTGTCGTTAACAAAACCTACAATACCGCACATTTAACTTTCACATCCTAATATAAAATTACTGTTTATTTCATCCATATGCATCTTATCATAGAATAAATAGCGGACGAATATTTTCTCTCTTACAGTTTCGTCACGTGAAAACAAAAGATGAAAGTTTCTGATTTTACAGAAAATAAAGTCCCAATATCTAATTTACCATGTTTTCTTTTTTGAGGCTATCTTATTCTCTTCGTGTTAAAAAAATATTAGTGGATGCTGTTCAAAAAATAGCCTCCAGATAAAAAGACACGACCGAAAGATCGTGTCTTTTTATGACTATATAAGAAAATACGCAGCCAAAGAGAGCTCTTCATTCGCTCATTGACATAGTTGAATTGAAATTATGATTTCTTGGAATGATAGTAACTACTTCATTATAAGAAAACTCATAATCAAAATTCCTTCCAAAACAATGGTCTTTCGTTCCATAAGTGATCGCGATGCACATCTCTTTCCCCCTAAACCAAATCGTTTTTACACTTTTATCTTACATCTGGTATTTTTATATCAAAAGAAAAGTCCAAGGAGATTTATTTCCTAGCATGTATGAAAAATCGTACTCAGAGGGAGTCAAAAAATATTTTGGGCTGAAAATACAACAAAAAAGACACGATCGAAATCGTGTCTAATCGTTGATATATAAGGAAGGTACGGGATTTGAACCCGTGCACCACATTACTGCGGCTCGCCGGATTTCGAGAATAGGGTTTAAGGCTGATTTTAAGTGTTTTTCGCTTATTATCAGCTTTTTATTATCTAAAAAAACAACTTTTAGATACATCCATATACTGCTTGGGGGAGTCAAAAGGGGAGTCATTTTTATATTTTATTCGCAATTTAAATCACTTAGAGTATGTACCCTGTAGGACTCGAACCTACGACCGGACGGTTATGAGCCGTCTGCTCTAACCAACTGAGCTAAGGGTACGGAAAGCCATCACCACTACTGCAAACAAAAAGAATGGACATAGACTAGATAATAATGGGTTTCATTCTTTTGTTGTGATGGCATATTTATTATTACATAATCACTAATAAAAAACTAGATTATACTCGTTATTTACTTTTCTATAAAAAACCATTTTCCATACCTATTAATTTTCCTCTTTCAACTTAAAGATACCTTTGCTATGATTATTAAGGTAAATAAAATCAAAGGTTTTAAAAATGGAAATATTTTCAATAAAGATAAAGGAGTTGTGCACTGACTTTGAATTATTTAAAAAAAAATAAAGTACTGGTTCTCATTGTACTTGTTGCTTTTCTATTGATGTCACCACAAATATATTATCGATCAATTATTGTTGGTCCTGACTGGTGGTTCCATTGGAGTAGATTTTACGAAGCAGCAATGCAAATAAGTAATGGACATTTTAATTACTTCCAATCGATTTATGCTTATAATCAAACTGGAAGAATAATTAATGCTATGTATGGTTCTGATTTTGCCTATTTACATGGGGTACTATTGCTTATTGTAAAAAATTGGTTTAAAGCTGAATTAATTACAAGTTTTCTATGTATAGTAGTATCGGGATTATCAATGTATAGTCTTTCAAGATATTGTAAACTAGATAGAATAATTGCAGTTACAAATGCAATATTTTTAATGGGGACTACAACCATCATTTTTTATATAAGTTCTCAAGGATTTCCTGGTTGGGCTACCGCATTTTTACCTATAGCTTTCATACCAGCTATCAGAATGATATCTAAGGATGAAAAACAGATAAATCCTATTTTTCTTGGAGGATCAGTGGCTTTACTAATTTCTATTCATACGTTTACTACCTTGATGTATGTCATTGCTTTGATCCCGTTCTGGTGTATTGGTTTTTATAAATCAAAAAGTAAATTGTTAATGTTTAGAGATAGTATTTTATCTGTTTTAGTGGCACTTATATTAGCTGGTAATATGTTTATCGGAATCTTAGATGTCAAAACAACTTCATTGATTATGCCGTTTAAAGTATATGATCTCATTGGTACTAGTATGGTTTTATCCGATAAAACCATGGGAAGATATGATTACGGTTTGATATTCTCATTTATATTTCTTTTCCAATTTGCAGTTAATATAATGAATTGGAAAAAAATATCTTTACTTGAAAAAACAATTATGTTCACCGGTGGATTATTTCTCCTAATATCTACTAAATATTTTCCTTGGAACGAATTTTTATCTCACTTTCCGTCATTAGGAGGACTACAGTTTCCACAGAGATTTAGTGCTATTGCTTCTGTTCTGTTAATTTTAAATAGCGGATTAGTAATAAAAAGAATAATAAATCAAATATCAAAAGAGAATGCAAAAATAATTATGGCTGTTTTTCTAGTTCTTTCATTAATTAATGTTTCAAGTGGATATTCAGATATGCTTTCGAAAGCAGCTTCATGGAAAACAGATAAATTAGATCTTGCTGGTGATAGGTTAGAAACACAACCTGAAGTAATTAGAAGTAATTTTTCTAGTTCCGATTTAACAAAAGCTTTTAACACAATTAGAAAATCAACAACTGATTATTTACCTAATAATGGTGCTACAGATGCACCTTATAAAGAATACACTAATCAGATATATGATAATCCTATCAAAGTGAAAAAAAGTATTACAGAAAAAAATGAGTTGCAGTTAACTTGGGAGGTAAACAAATCTGAGAAAGTACTACTTCCTGTATTTGTTTATGAACATAGTACTGTCGAATTAAATGGAAAAAAATTAAACAGTAAAGACTATACCAGTAGTAATATAGGAGCTTTAATTGTAAATGTAAAACCTGGTAAAAATACGGTCATCGTTGGATACAAACCTTCATTTCTATTCAAGTTCCTTCTTGTCTTAAAAATTATTGCTGTTCCACTGACAATAGTTTATTGTTTGTCATATACTTACAGGATGAATAAAAAAGAAAAGAATAAAAAAAACCTCGCTCACCGTTAAAATGGGCGAGGTTTTACTTTTATCGCTTTGGCATTGTCAGTGCTAAATCTTTGAAGTGGAAATCTACTGCGCCTCCTGCTGTGTTTCCTGCTCTGTCATTTGTACGTCGGAACATTACGTATACATTTTTGTTAGTGAATTTCTTCATATCGAAATCAGCTTTCATGCCATATTTCAAACCGTTCGCTACGCCTAAATGTTTGTTGACGTCATTGCGGACAATACCAGCTGATGCTACTCGTGCTAGCTCTTTTCCTGTTTTTCGATCCATCAAGAAGATGAATCCATATTTATGATTGCCTGGACCTTGCCATCCCCCAACAGTAAGAACGCCTGTTTTGACTTCTTTCATCAATTCTAGTTTGGCTTCCTGCCCATTTGCTTTCTGAATCGGGCTTTCTGTCACATAGTCATCATGTGTTTTTGGTTTAGATGAGTTATTGTCATTTGTATTGTTCGAAGAAGAGCCACCCAAAGACTCACCCGTGATTGCTTCGATTAATTCTTTCGCTATTGCATCAATGTTATCGACTAATTTCTTTACGTCACTCGCATTAGAAATGAACCCTAGTTCAACTAAGCGGTATGAAATTCCACGATTAGAGAATACATTGCAGTTTAGCAAATCTGAACGTCCAAAAGTACCTGTCGGTCTGGATGATCCCCACAAGCCGACGTATTTTTCTAGCACTTTTCCAATAGCTAAATCGTTCGCGTCTGGTGAATACTTAGCATTGATGATAACATGACCGCCTGTCGCTACTGCACTTGCTGCATCTAAATGGAATTCCGTCACAGATGCATAGCCGTTCACTGAATAAGCTCCACCACCCGCTTGCGACTGCTGATACATATCTAGAGATTCATTATAAAAATCGACTTGCGTATTTTTAAGTTTTGCAGCCCATGCTTTTAATCTTGGTCCTAAAATGTTTCGTGTAAAGTTTGCTTCTTGATATCCATTACCTACTGCACCAGGATCTCCTTGGCCATGTCCAAAAACTACTAAATGTTTACTCATTATTGATTACCTCCATTTTTCTTATAATTTTTGTTAGATACTTGCATGATTGTCCCTAAAAATGTCGTCACAGCTGTAATCGTTGTGACAGCCACATCAGTGTGTTCATACCCATAGACTTTTCCCAGTCCGCCTACCAATACAGCGAATGCTGGCAGAACAATCGACACCACCCATTTGACAATGTCATACGTTGAATTATTTAATTTCATCATTCTTCCTCCTACTGTAGTTTTTCGTGAATTTTCTCTACTGTACTTTTGATATCTTCCACGTCGCCCAGAGCGTCCGTCAGTTTGTCGATCGTGCTTTGATATCTTTTTTCTCTTGCGTTATTCTGTTGCATCACCCAAATAAACAAACCCACAAACAAAACAGCAAAGCTGATCTGTTCGGGGTTTGAGAGTAACGACCCTAATAATTTTTCCATGATTCACCATCTTTTCTGCAAAATAAAAAACGTACTGAAATAAGTACATTTTTATATAAACTCTTCAATATACCCAGCGATAAAACGAACATTCGTAATTGTTTTTTTATCTCGAGTAGAAACAACAACCGAACAAGTTTGTCCGTTTTTCAACGCTACAACTGTAAAACCAGTTCCCGATTGATCTAATCTCAAATTCGTAGTATCTCCTACAGAAAAAATTCTAGTCTGCGTACTGTCGTGTTTGAAATCAACATATGCGTAATCTGAACCAGTCGTTGAACTGTCAGTTCCAGTGATTTGTATAGCAATATTTACAATCAAAGTTGCATCTCGCGTCATAGTAAATGTGCCATTTGCATTTAGAACATATGGACTTCTGTCTTTCATTCCAGCTTCAGCATACCCCAACGATGGCCCCATAGGAATAAGAACGGAACTCCCTGTAGTTGTTCCTAAAGCTGTACCCGATCCGAAAGCTTCTTTAAAAGATTTCTTCATAAATCCATCGATTTCCTTAAAATTATCATTTAAATCATCTTGAGCATTCAGTTGACCACGTTCAAAATTCGTTTTCATTTTATCGCGTCTCCTTTATTTTGATTTGTAGGGTTTTGTTGCCCTCGTTGAGCAAAAATGTATTAGGTTCTATTTCTGTGATTTTTGGTGATGACATTTTCCAATTAGTAGGTACTTTGACTGTCACAGCATTTTTTGTAGGATAGCCAATCTTTGTTGGGATTGTTTCCGGAATATCTCCCAACCAATTTTCTTCGCCTAAAGCAGTGATACCAAACCCATTTGTCAGCGCCAATACTTCGATTTCTGGATACACAAAAGGCAGATCATTCTTAGAAAAAACTAATTGATCTGCCGTTAAATTCATGATTTGATTTTGAAGGTTGAGTGCAACGTCTCCATCCATCGATTGCTGTATCGTTTCAAGAAATGCTTGCCAATCAGCTTGCGCTTGATTGATATACCCCTGTCCTTTAGCAATAATTGCTTTCATATCAGCTTCAAATTTCACTTTTTCGTCTGCTGTATATTGATTCATTTTAGCAATAATATTGTTTAACAAGGTTGTATATTGTTCTTCTAGTCCAGATACAGATACTTTTTGAAATGGGCTAGAATAACCACAGACTTTTTCATCTGCGCGTTTATCAGTGATCAAATCAGCGGTAATGGCAGATGCATTTCTAGGTACCTTGATTGTAGCTAACTGTAACTCGTAAACGTCACTACTACGTTGTACTGTAATATCTCCAGTTTTTACAACTAGCTTTATTTCTCTAGTACTCTTATCCATTCTAACAACTACGCTATCTGTCCGATCCTGAGTAGAGCTAGCAATAGTAATATTCAAAGCTAAGCCTACACTGTTGAAATAACTTCTCCCCTCCATATTGGCAGCACCAGCAGAAACCATAATCCGCATACCACCAGTATAATTTTCTGTTACTTTTAAACCGTCAGCGGTTGTCATCGAAACGCCTGTAGTAAATAAATTGGCAAAGAATTGGGCAAAATCGCTGTCGTCATAAAGACGATCTTCGTCAATAGATAACCATGGAAAACTCCATTCCAAAAGCTCTCAGCTCCTTCCTATAATGTCAAAAATAGTAGGGGTTTCTTTACCGAAAACTGGTTCGACAAAAAGCCCCTTACTGTCATATGTTTTTTTGATTGTTGTGATCGTGGATTTTTTCTTCAAATTATATAGTTCAGATTTAACACTAACTGTATCGCCTAGATTGTAATCTTTTCCAAGTTTAAATAATTTCGAGCTGGTTGGAATTTCACCAGTAAGCGTGAGAATTCTTTTTCGTTCAGCTAATTTGCTTGTCCCACGATTTGTTAATGCTGATTTATACTGGCTGTCTGTCAATGTTACCTCATCGCTACTTTGCTGAAGATCTCGAGCATCGACGTACAGCTCTTTACGCTGCAGTCCGGTTTTTTCGCCATTGACAACTACGCTTTTTCTTGCTGATCCCTCGCCCTCTCCGAAAACAAGAGCGGTCGTGGATTCATCGAAGTTGTTGTTCTGATAGCCTGCCTTTGTTAAATTTTCATAGCTATCGGAAAACTCCACAATATCGGAAACATCTTCTCCACGAAAAATGGTTAATTTATTTCCTGGTCTCCCTAATTGTTCTGCCACTTCCTTGATTCCAAAATCATAAGCTGTACACAAACTTTCTATTTCCTCAGCTACATTTCCATAGCTGTTCTGATACTGTATCGAAGCAGTCCCAAAATTAGGTGTGCCATCAAGTTTTAAATATTGAATCTTACGCTTTGTGTCGCTAGGATTTACAACTTCGGCATTCAAATGGTCCCACACAATTTGTTCTGGTCGTGCTGTTTTATTATAGATTCGATAAACAATTCGATCGTTAGATTTACCAAGTAAGGATTTCCCTGTCACTTTCAATTGTGCAGTAGATTGATCATCTACCACTGCATTATCTACATAGAAATAGAGTCCTTCCATATAAATCACTGTATCAGGAACAAACATACGTATATGCTCATTTTTCAGCCCAACATATAATTCAAAATCTGAATAGGTATAATAGTTCAAATTGACTGTTAAACTTTTAAATCCATCAAAGACTTTTTCAGATTCAAAAAGCCATTGATTCTCTGTATCCTGTGTAAAAATTTCTAATTCCATCACACACCACCTACTAACGGTTGGAAATCAAGTTGTACAATTACGTTCCCAATACCAGAAGTAGCTTTCACTTGGAAATAGTTATCCCCTTTCGCTAACTGCAGAAAAGTAGAATCTGGATCACGTAGTGGCATAGCATTAGATTCCACACCGTTGGGATCAGTCATGACTGCTTCTTTCAGCCCTCGCGTTGTCACTAGTTTAAACTTAGTACCCGCTTGGTATGATCCTTTAAAGCGAAAGAATTCTTGAGTAATGACGTTATAGACTTCTGGATCAGTTGCTTCAGCACCCAGACTAAAATAGAATGTGCCTCCTACTGCAACGTCCCCATCATTCACCACTGGTATAATCTCTCCAGATTTCAATGTAGAAAACTCATAGCCAGTTGTAATTGCTAATGGCCAGAAATGTTTCTTTGTCGCTACAGCTAAAGGAATGAGTGTATTGTAAATACTCATATCTCTCCAATATGGATCTAAAGCAAGGAAAGAACAAGTATAAGTTGTAGTTGTATTTTTAATGGGATCATCCATTTCCGGAGCTTTTACTACCAATACATCAATCTGGTACTCTTTATCAAATGCTCGATAAGTAAGCGATCCTGGCGTTTTCGGATTCAGTATTTTAATCATTTCATGTTGCAGTATGGATAAATATTCTGGACTTGTACCAATCAACGTACCTTTTATTGTCAAATCACGTTTAGCTAAACGTTCTGAAACTAAAATGACACCATCGAGACCATACTGCTCTTCTGTGGTAATAGCATTCTCGACAGCGCCAAATCCAGTTTTATTTGATACAGTAAAAGGCGGTTGAATGCCGAAAACTAACTGGGCACCATCCGAGTTTTTATAAACAATTTCGTACATTCAAACCCTCCTTATTTTTTCAAGGCTGCAAGATCCTGCAGTCGTAATTTTGTTTCTCTGGCAATCTCTCTTGGTGTTAATGGTTCTGGACTACTAATATATTGAGTAACATTAATATCTCCATCTTTTTGTTCACCGATCACTTCGTTTACTGCTGCTTTTACATAGCCTAACAGTGTATCAATCGGAGCAACTGCTTCAGCTCCAGCTTCTCCTCCTACCATCAGATTATTTCCATTCATCCCAAATGCCGTTGGTTGTGTTAAAATACCACCCTTAGCGTACCAATCAATGCCTAAACTTGGAATTTTCCCTTTCAGTAAATCTCCCACTGACCAACCAGCTGGACTTATTGAAAAGTGAGGAAGAGGTATTTTTGGCCAGCTAATCGAGAAATTGAAGAATCCTTTGATTGTATCAATGATTCCTTTAATAAAATCCCTTGCTGTGTTCATTGGACCTTCAATTGCATTTTTAACACCGTTGAAGATTCCAGATACCGTATTTGATAAGGCTCCCCAAACATTTGAAATTGTATTTTTCACACCGTTCACGATTCCGCTGATAACTGAATGAATCCCATTCCATATATTTGAAATAGTGTTTCTCAATCCGTTAAATAAGTTGACTGCAACCGATACAATCCCACTGACTACAGACGAAACAACACTCTTGATTGCATTCCAAGCTGTAGAAGCTGCATTCCGAATACCATTAAAGATACTTGTAATTCTGTTCCACAAACCTGTTAAAAATGAAACGACAGCCGATACCAACGCTTGTACGATAAGACTCACTGCTGATTTAATTCCATTCCATGCAACAACAAATATATTGAGCAACTGTGGCAGTAATTGAACGATCCCACTAATAAGAGCCATGATAATTTGGATTCCTGCAGCGATTATTTGAGGTAGTGCTGCAATTAATGCACCAGCCAGAGCCACAATAATTTGTAAAGCGGCATTGATCAAAGCTGGCAAGATGGAAATAATTCCATTGATTAACGCCATAAGCAACTGAACACCTGCAGCAATTATCTGAGGTAATGCGGAGATTAATGCATTAACTAGCGCCATAATAATCTGTACCGCTGCGCTGACTAGCTGTGGCAAAATAGAAATGATTCCATTGATTAATGCCATCAATAGCTGTATACCTGCAGATATAATCTGGGGTAAGCTAGCAATCAGCGCATTGATCAAGGCCATAACAATTTGAATTGCCGCTTGTACTAATGTAGGTAAAATTGAAATAACACCACTAATTAAAGCCATCAAAATTTGAATGCCTGCATCAAGCAACTTCGGTAATGCGGTCATAATTGCATCAAGTAGCGTAGTGGTTACTTTTATTCCAGCATCCATCAGTGTTGGCAATGCATTAATTAAAGCATCCATTAACGTAGTGATAATTTGAATCCCTGCATCAATTAACATTGGTAAAGCGTTGATAAGCGCATCAAGCAACGTAGTCAATACCTTAATTCCAATATCAATCAAAATAGGAAGTGCATCAATTAAAGCGTTTAATAATGTTGTGATGATTTGTATAGCAACCTCTACTAATTTAGGTAATGCATTGGCTACTGCCTCAACTAAGAACGTGATGACTTGCATTCCAACATCAAGGATGACTGGTAAAGCAGTTGTGAATCCGTTGATCAAAGCAGTTAATATTTGTACACCTAATTGGACAATTTGAGGTAACAAACTGACTGTTAAGCTGACCATTTTGGTAAGGATATTTAAAAATGTGTCAATCAGCGTTGGCAACATCTCAGTGAATCCTTCAATCAAACTAGTAAGAATAGAAACAGCCATTTGGATAAACATTGGCAGATACGTGGAAATAGCATCTGTTATCACCGTGATTATTTATGTAAATATTTCAACAATCATCGGGATATATTCTGTTATCTTTTCTATAATCGAAACTAGAATATTGGTTATAGCCTCAATAACCATTGGTAAGTATTGAGAAACCATATCAGCGAAATTACTAATCGTATCATCCAAGTTATCAAATACTTTTGTGATTCCATCTGCACTTAGATCACCTGTTTTTGCCCAAGCTGCTAAAAAAGAAATTACTAAAGAAATAAGCATTCCCCATGGTCCAGAAACTCCCAATGCTGCAAGTCCGACTTTTGTCAACACACTGATAAAAATGGAAATGACTCCACCGATTTTTCCAAAAGAGCCACCTAATTTATCCAGTAGGTTTCCGACTAATTCTAATCCACTAGAAAACAAACCAGATACAACACTTGCAATGGTAGACAAAACAGAACCGAATCTATCTAATCCGGCAGATAATAAATTAGAAACAGATTGCTTCAATTTAGCAAATACTTCGCTCAAACGATTAAAAGCGGATATAACCGTTCCCGATAAAGTTTGACCCATTTCAGAAAGTACCGCTCCAAATTTCTCGATGCCAGATGCAATGAGCGATTTGGCAGCTGATGCTAGGGTACGAAATGCGGGAGCAACTGCACTAACGATACGTGTAGTAACTGCGACCATTTTTTCAAATACACTAATGACATTTTCTGCTATGACTGAACCGATTTCTTTTAAAGTCGGTAATACAGCCGAAAGTGCTTGTCGAACCGCATCAAAGCCTTTGACTAACCCTTGCTTTAAAACAGCAATAGTTTTGTTAACACCATTACGAAAATTCTCATTTGTTTTATAGAAATAGACAAAAGCTGTAATCAGTGCTCCAATTGCTACTACGACCCAACCAATTGGATTAGTTAATAACCCGACTTGCGCGGCAACTCCTTCAGCGGCTTTCACTCCAAGCAATGCTTTTCTAAGAGTTTTTAACCAATCTGCTGCTTTTGCTGCAATGATCATTGCTCCTAAAGCTGTAGTTAAGGTTGTTACTGCACCAACAACGACATAAACCAAAGCTGGTTTTTCTCTGAATGCTGTTGTTAATTTAGTCATTGAGTTAGTGATAGATTGGACAATTGCTAGAAAGGGTTGTAGCATTGGTGCTCCAAAAGCGGCGGCTAAATCAGTAGCTGCTTGTTTCAAATTACCAAGAACATTTTCCATGCCACTTCCTTCACGAGCCGCTTGTCCTAAAGCGCCAGAAAGTTTATTCCCATCCTCAACCATTTGTAGCAAAGTGAGTTGTTTCTGCGCTTCCGAAAGATCATTAAATGATTTGCCATATAATTTGTTAGCTGCAGCATTTCGTGTTGTCTCAGTAGATGATATTCCCAAAGCAGCATCATTCTCATAATTACCTTTTAAATAAGACTGCAAGCTTTCAGTCACTTCATCGATAGATTTATCATAGAAAGCAGCACTGTCTGCCGCTGCCATAGTGGCACGTTCAGTTAGCGAAAGAGCATCGGCGGTATCCATTCCTGTGGTTTTAGCAAAAGCAGCCATTGATGTGAAAGCTGGTTTTAATCTATTAGGTAAGATATTCGTCTTTTTAGAAATCTTATCAATAGACTTTTGGGCATTGGATTCGAATTTTCCAAACACTTGAGAAAACTGAGCATTCATGGCTTGCATATCAGCAGCAGCTTTTATTGAGAAACCAGAAATAGCTATTCCAACTGTATTTAACGTAAGTAAGGCTTTTTTTGAAAATTCGAGTGCCTCTGTCGTCATGGGACGAAAAATCTTAATGCTTCCCATTTTCTTCGCTAAACTTGAAAAGAAACCACCTAATCTGTTTGTGGTACTCTTTCCTTTTGCTTCAGTTTCATCTAACGATTTATTGGCTTCTTTATTATTTATCCCAATCGTTCCGAATAGTTTAAATACTTCTCCCATCACGTCACCTCGCTTTCTAGAGGTTTTGTTGGTTTGATAAATTGGTAAGCAAAATCTAATGATTTTTGTTGTTCTTCTTTTGATGGTATTTTTGTTTCGGCTATACCATTTGCGGACATTTGTTGCTTTTTGAACTCTTTAAAAGATTGCGTCATTTGTGTATGCAACCATTGGTTATAGAGCTTTTCTTCTCTCTCTTCTTCAAAAACCCACAAAATAAAATCCGCCAAGTCAACTAAGCGGTAAGTGCTTAGCAACTTGAGCGGATCTCCATATCTTTTAAAAATGATATCTTTAATTTTATGTTCGCCATCCGAGATATTTACAATAAGGTGGCGATAGATTTGAAAAAATCAATTAGTTCTGGTTTCTTAAAAAAGGTAATAATTAATGTTGTATACTCTGTTAATCCAAGAGTTGAAATTGTAGAAACATCAGTAGCTGTTAATTCGGCTAATAATTCATTAATATCGAATTTCACTGATTTCAAATTCCGTAAAGTTTTTTGTAACATTTTAGCGCCCATTTCCATGCCACGTTTTTGTGCTTCTTTTTCTGCTTTTTCTTTTGCCTTATCAATTTTCGCTTGTTCTGCTTTTGTTGGTTTCTTATCTTTATAATCTAGAGGTACAACTTTTTCTGCAGATTCAACATTTTTCTCAAACATTTCTACAAATTCATCTTTAATATCTAATTTCCCTACAATTGATAATAAAGAAAATAAGTCATCACCTTTTAATTCACGCATTTCTAAATTCATTTATTATTCCTCCAATTTTTCTTCTTGTTTAATTGGCACATCTGCTTGATCTAGTTCTTTGTCGTCTTTGTCAGCAATGTAGACTTTCACAATATCAGTTGCTAACAAGCCTTTTCTGTAATACTTAAAATTTGGTGGATCAGCCTGACTAATTGGCACGGAATAAAGCCTCTCGCCGTTAATATACAGACCTACTTTTTCTACCAGTGTCCCTTGATATGTACCAGTTACCCATGTACTGGTAACTGGTACATATTCATCCACAGTTAAGATTTTAGCTTCGATAATAGCCGTATACTGTTCTTCTGCGGTTTCTGACTCTACATCACCATATATGGCACTCAAACCATAAATATGCGTTACGCCATCCTCAATGTCACTAAAAGTCTTTGTGATCTTTCCGTCAACAATATAAGCTGCGCCAGAATCGACATGATCTTTGTATGCTTTTGCTGAAGTCGCCCCTGCCGGACAATCAGCCGACACAGTGACTTGTTTTTTATCTGCGTCATACTTGAATGTCAGGTTTTGGGGCGCATCAGGGAGTCTTTGTCAATATCACTGGATCAGACCATGCTGATCCTAACTCATGTTCATTTAGATAAGCCGCTTTTTCGATATCAGTTGCCCCTCTACCTTTAACGTTGAATGTTTGCACATACAGATAAAGCTTTTCTCCCGAATTCAAGGTAGGGACATCTTTAGCCGCTAACGTCCATGAGGTTGTTTCTGAATATCCCATCATTGTGGCATCATGAGGGTCAGATTCATTAGCATTGCTATAGTGAATAACATAAGCCTGTGCTTTTGGTATAGCATCCCAAGAGAGAGAAACTGATCCATCATCATTAAGAACCCCAGTTACGTTCTGGGGCGCATTAGGGTGTCGTATTAGGGTAGTAAATTCGCCATGGAAATTCATCATTAGCCAATTGTTCATAAGAAGCATTAGCTGTGATCTCTTGCTCGATAACAGCTTCTTTATTGTCTTCTGTTTTAAGAGACAAACCACTTTTTACAAGTCCATTGTCCAAAACGACAATAACAGGTTGCTTCGTTCCATTATGGATACCGGCAACCGCAACTGAAGGAATATAATCTCCCTCTTCAAGATACCTTTTTTGCTTAATTACTTTATATCCAGCGGGCGCTTCATCTTCTCCTGCATCTTCTAACGTACCATTAATTGAACGACGCAAATTTTCAGCAGTTAATTCCATTAAATTTGCTTTAATCGATGCTGTAGCTGACTCCAATACATTTAGACCCTTTACGTCCATAACATAAGCACCATCAACTTCAGGTTTTCTATAAGATAGTTCTGAGTTAAACTCTACGCCACCACTTGTAGCACCCATCGGCGTTCCGGTAAACTCCCCTGTGGTTTTATCAAATTGAAAATCAGTAAATACTGTGGCTGAATCAATAATAAAATTGTTCGCACTTCTTTCTGTATAGCCTGTTTTAGGTAGTCCCATACTCTTTTTTCCTCCAATCGACCGCACAATAAAAGCGGACATTTCTTCTTTTTAGTTGTTCATCGCCTGTAGCGACTTTTGTAGAACCAATAAATTTGAATGTTAAATTTAAACCATCCGTTAGCACTCGTTTATACATCAATTCATCTTTCAATTTATCCTCTAAGTTTATAAGGGATAAAAAAGTATCCGAACGATCAAATATATCTATATCGATATAAAAACCATCTTTATTCCTTCTCATAGGCTCTGAATCAAAAGAAAAGGTACCGTACGGATAAATGATCTCTTTTCGCTTGTTGATCTCTAAAAACATTTCAGAATGGATATTTTGCAAGATTTTTGCTAATTCGTTCAAAAATTCTTCCATCTATTTCCCTCCGAATCGAGCACCATATTCTTGCCCTAAAATCTCTTTGATCGTTTCTTTATTTTGTCTAAAAGCAGGGCGTAAGAATGGTTGTGGATCTTGTCCCCAAGTGAAATACCATTCACCACTTGGATCTTTATATACCCAGCCACCTTTACGACCATTCCCATTCTCAGCAAATTCTCCTGTACCAAACTCAATGTAGATAGCATATTCTTCCGGTGATCCTACAGCTCCAATAATTTCATCACTTGCTGTCTTAATAGCAAAATCAATACGATCCCTCAATTGACCTGTTGCTACAGGAGCGCTAGCTTTAGCAGCTGCTCTGATAATGCGTAAGACTTTCTCCATACCTACTAACCCAGCTTCTTCTAGTTGTTTCTTTACTTTTTCTTTATAGCTAGTAAATATAAAGTTATTTGCCATTTTTGACACCTTCAAATTTCAAATAAAGTTCGGTATGATGTTTAACATTTACTGGATTATCGGAATAAGTAATGGCATAGAGCCGATTGTTCGAATCCATGACACGCATTTTATCTGTAATACCATCAGTAAACTGAGGGATAACTAGAATGTGTGTAGAATCTTCTGTAAAAGCGTTCTGTTGATTGGTGTCATCAGAACCTGTCAGCAAATCTAAATAACCAGAGACACGCTGAAATAAGCCCCAATCATCAATTAGACCACCAATCCCATCAGTTTTTTGTCCTATGATTTCTTGTATTTGGAAATCTTGAGGTTCAAACATCAACCCCACCTCATTTTTTTGTACTTATTCAGAAAGCTAAATTTTGAAGCAGGAAATCCCTCAATATTGTCAGTCGCATTGATATCATAATAAGTGACTGACATTCTGGCGATTGATTCTGACTTAATGCCCATCTTAGAACCCATTTGTTTCTTATACTTGATCAGTTCTTCAACACCCATTCGGATATCAGCTGGATATTGTACTTTAGTGATAAAGGAACCAGAAAAAGAGCCATCAAAAAACGGCTCTTCTACATTGGTTTCTATATTTTTATCGTTGATTGATGCAATCGTAGTCAGACAATCATTAAACTTTGAGCTGCTTATTTGGATAGTGTCCCCAACGCGCAGGCCCAACGGTGCATCTTCCAAAATAATAGATTTGCCAGAAAAAGAAATCTTTCTGAATCGGACATGGATATTTTGAAAATTGTTGTTTGACAATTGTCGCACTGTTTGCTCATAAGCATCTAAATCCGATTGTGTAATCGTAGGATCAATCTTTTGAGCATCAACTAAACTGATGATCATAAAATCATCCCCCTAAGATGCAGCAGTTCCTGTTACTGCGATCGTTGTTGTGAATTCACCTGATGTGAAATCAAAGCTTGCTGTTCCTTCAGCAACGATAGTACCATCAAATCCGCCGTTTTCATTTTTTACAATCGTTGCAATAGTATCGTTGCTTGATGTTGCTGTAGTAGCCGCAATAACCGCATCAGCATCGCTGGCGTCTGCGGGCACAGCAGAAATAGTAAATGTTTTAGTAGCGCCTACTGCACCAGTCCAAGTTTTCTGGCTTGCTGTGATGCCTGTTGCGGTAGGCGCTACGCTTTTTTTACTGCTTTAAGAATCGCAACTTTATTTTTTTCTGGAATATGTTTTCCGTATTTTCCAGCGCCTTGGATTGCTACACCGTTAAAATCTTCAGAATCAATTGCACGAGTAACAGAAATACCTACGCCCGCAATACCTACTCCATCTGCTGAAAATTGAACAAATTCACCTGTTTGGAATTTGCTTTCTGGCATTTCAGCCAAAATAAACCCTTTGAACTTGTAAAGAGTTTGTTCATCAATATTTGCAGAGGAGTTTTTAGCTGTAGTAGCCAGCTTATTATCAATCAATAAATCATAGACATCTGGATGGACATAAGCTACCCATGGAATAGATTTTGAAACAAGGTTATTAATAAAAGTTTTGTGAGCAGTAGAAAATAATGCCGTTACTCCCTCTTCTGTTAAGTCAAACTCAATTGTTTCAGATGCAGCATCTGATAAAGCTTTACCCATCAAGCTGTCAACATATTCAGCCCAGGCAATGCCTTGTTCTTCTAAACGTTCTGCAATTACCGAATCTGAATCATCATTCACCGTAATATCATCAATACCTTCGTGAATCGCTAAAGGTGCTTCATAAGGTACAGATGTGTCTACTGATTTAATTTCTTTTCGTGGCCCAAAACGATTAGTATTACCGGTGCCTGTCCCGAATCCTACATTCTCATCTGTATTATATTCTTGCATTACAACAGGTGTATCAGACGTTTTTAAATATAAGAAAGTATCGCTATCTTTGACCCCATCTTTTACTTGTAAACTCCCTCCGAAAGCTCGTAAGAAATAAGATTTTTTCTCTGTAATTTTTGCTAGTAAACCAGTATATTGTTTCGTGTAAATTTTAGTTGCCATTGTATTTCCTCCGTTTATTCATATTTAGATAAAATTGCTGCAAATGGATCTGTTTCTTCTGAACCAGACCCTGTTGGTAGTTTGGTATCAATTGGTTGATAACCTGCTCCTGGTGGCGTTTCTTCTTGTGTTTCTTCTTTAGCAAAATAATCAGGAATAGAAGCTTTCAAATCTTTGACTTTGCTGTCTAGATCCTTTACTTTTCCATCTTTATCCAGTTCCAATTTTCCTAGCTTGAACAAGGCATAATCGATGTCTTTGGCGCCAGATGCCTGTAAAACTGCGGAAACTTGGCTGTTGATTTTTAGATCGGTATTTTCTTTTTCTAGAGCCTCTGCTTTTTCTTTGAGTGAAGATAATTCTTTTTGTACGTCTGGATTATCTTTCGTTTTCTCTTCTAAAGTTTTCAAAGTTTTTTTGCTTTCAGAAAGCTGGCTAGAAATGTTGTTATACTGATCTTTTGGCACTGCATGATCCGGAAATTCTTTGTCAATTTCCTTGTTCGCCGCTTCTAAATCGACTGTTCCATCTTCTTTGGTATGTTTTGCTAAAATTGTTTGAATCCATTCCATTTTTCTCATCCTCCATAGCATTTATATAGCGGTCGCTGCCGCTTAGAGTGTCCAGATATACCGCTGGCACGGTACAGATCAGTTTTACGTCATGATCCAGGACAAAATAAAAAGACTTAACGATAACTAAGTCTTCTCATTTTCTTTTCTTAAATATTCTTCGTAATCAGCATCTAAATAATCGTATGGATCGTTCATATGGTCCACCTCGTTTTTTGGGTACAAAAATAGCACTCAATCATTTAATGACTAAGTGCTATTGCCAAATATCTAAATTTAAAATATTTAATGCATGGTTACCATCTTTTGAAAGCCTATAGTTTTTATCAAAGGATTGAAGGATATGAAAATCTTCAATTTTATTGTAAATCTGCTCGACTTCATCATCAGAATAATTCCGATCTTGAATGATGATATTTAATTTGTGTTTCAAGAACAGGATATCTTCAGAAACTAGCATTTTATAAAGTTCCATTTCTCTCACTCCTTATTTTCTTCCTTCTTTTGCGGGACGTTGGATAGACTGTAATGATTCGACCATCATCAGGGTTGATAGCTATAGTAGCATAATCTCCGATATATTTCTTGCTTGGTCTGCCTTGATTGTCGTATTTCACAGAATCAATTTTTATCGGGTGTTTTACAGTCCGTATGATATGCTTCACATCTACGCTTCGCTCATCTTTTCGTTCATATAGATGAGCAGCCAAACTTTCAATGGTAATGCCATCCGGTGTTTTCAAACCAATTATAGCATCTTTGGCCTGGTTCTCCTTATTTGCTAACCACTCATTATAATTCTTATATTTGATTACTGCTTTTGTTTCATTATCTTTTCGAAGTTCTGGTGCAATACCATCGATAACTTCGATAGTCGTGCATCGACAACCTATATCTTCACTAGCCACGCCAAAAAGACGCGGTCCTTCCGCAGTATGTCCGCGAATAGAAAACTTTTCATCTACTTCAACTGTCTGACCATCTAGCTCGCGATGATCGTGTCTTGTTTTCTTATCTAAAGTAGCCAGCCATCGCTTTTTGATATCGATACCTTTCTTTTTAGCCTCCACATAACCTTTTTGAGTTGTGGTGGATTGGGTACGCCCTGCCTCAGTCCTTGCAATCCGAAGAGCTTGCTTGTAACTGGCTTCTGTTTCTTCGTTTACACGTCTTGCTATTTCAGCATAGCTCTTTCCTTCAAATAGTCCCGTGATGATGTTGTGAGTGACGTTCTCGGCTAATTTATCACGGTATTGATAGAGGCGCTTGGAGAGCCGTTTACCAGCTATGGGAACATTCACTAAGTTCATTACATAATCATGATTGATCAGCGGAAATTGCAAGACAATATTTTGTGATCGCTCAATAGAATACCAAACACCGTAGTAACCTTGTCTAGCTTGGCCAGCTGAATAAGCCTTGATTGCTTCTTCAATTGATGGATAAGAGCTAGAAAGAATATTGTCAATATCTTTCGCAACATTAAAAAGCCTCTCAACTTCTAATCGTGTAGAAAATGAAAGGTCAGATGCATTCTCTGTATAATGTTTGAGCTTTTTCTTAATATCAATTAGCTGCTTACGATAGAGATTAAACAGCTGACTGTCCGTTTTCTGATATTGTTTGGCTGTCAGTTGCTTGAGTTCCTGTTGGCACTTGTTCAGCTGATCCATCTGCATTCACCGCCTCGTCAGTTCCCATAGTCAGACCTGTTGTGTACTCAGCTTCTTCAAGTGCTGCTTGTACTTCTTCCCAGTCCAAATCAAACTGTTCACAGATCAGTTTTAGGACGGTCTCATCATCTAAACGAGGAGCAACCTGCATGATTGAATTAATAATGATTTGTTTTGTTTCTGCCTCTGTTTTTTCATTGGTTACTAAATCATTCTCGTTGACCATTACCTCCCGAGTAAATGTAAAGGAAACGTCTTTAGGATCATACGCTTTGTTAAAACGTCGATTGATGTCTTCAATGACAAGTTTGTTCATCCATTCCAACATTGCTCGGAGTCGGGCTTCTGTTTTATTAGCCTTCATATTCAGCAAGGTATATCGAGCCTTGATAACGATGTTCGTGATATTTCCATCCCCTACTTGGGTAGAATCAAAAGCCATGCCGAATTTGTAAATGTTCTCTTTGTCGATTTCCATCTTTGCTTTGCGGCCTTCAACTGGGATTGTCACTGTTTTAACGTCTAAACCACCATCACTACCTGTACCGACAACCTTCTTAGCTTTGACATTCTGCCTTAGCTTAGATAGGTCGTCGCCTTGAAAGCCAGAGACTACATAGATTGCCTCTGCAAAATCCTGTAGGTTATTGGATAAGAAACAATTCATCAAATCATAGTCATCAATCAATGCTTTAATTGGTTTCAAATCAGTGGTTTCTTTCTTGTTATTGGATAAACGGTAGAAAGGAATTTGACCATAACTTCTTTGCAACAATTTTCCTGTCTTGTTGTCAATAGCCAAGATATGTGGGCGTGGATTAAGCTCTACAGACATATCAAGCTTATAATCTTTTGAGTCTTCTGCTACGAAGAAATAAACGTCCTTGTCCGTCCATATTTCGGCATGATGGATTTTCTTTTTCTTGCCGTCTTTCTCAATATCAGTATGATAGTAGCGGCAAATACGCTGTAATTCGTTCTGGTCATTGTAGATCCCAAAGACGTGCAGACTATCTGCAGTTTGGAAGCATAGGCGATCTTCTGTATTTGTCCTGGCATATACGTACTCAAAGCCTTTTTGACTTGCACCTTCCACTAATTCTTGCAGCACCACTTGAAAATCAGAATCATAGTATTCTTCCAGGTATTCTTTTAGAGATTCATCCTCTGTTTCATATTCGACTGGGTTAGCCAGCAAATATTGTACTTTTTGATCAACGATTTCTGGAAAGAATCCATGAGGGATGCGAATGTTCGAAGCGAATTTGTCTTCCTTGTAATTTCCCTCATCATCGATGTAGAAGATGCGATTTTTCAATATGTCGTTTTCGTGTTGATAATATCGCACACCTTGTTTGGCATGCTTTTTCATCGTTGAATTACGATCACTCTGTATTGCACTTTTTAAAGCTCCAGCAATTGTTTGTGGATCATCACTTAATAAAGCCTGCAATGAAGTGCCTCCTTTCTAAAATAGCCATTTATTCGTGTTCTTAATTTCTCTAAGTAAGCTCGCTGCACTATCCGGTGCATCATCATGTTCTGCATTCTCTGTATAGTCTAAGATCTCTGCAATGTATCCAGGGTCAGTGTCATCAACCCATGTAATTTGAGTCCAATACTTCCGAAGATAAGTTGATATCTTAATGAATTTATTTGTTTTCTCGTGATATTTATGAACAAATTGACCACGCTCTTCCAGATGTTTTGCTAAGTATCCTTTATCACCGTTTGTTTCAGTATAGAATGATCCTGCTTTATAATACTGATGCAAATTGAATATCTCTGGTAAGCAATCGTCAACGTGTTTCTGCCACTTTTTGCCATAACCAATGATTGTGCCATCTTTCTGCTCTTTGAAGATGGTAAATGCAGTGCTATCATCACCACCATACGCTGCATCAATATGAGCCACGCCGTTATAAATCAGGTCGATTTGATCAGTATAGTTAGGAGAAGAGAACAAGGAATCTTCATCAGCAATATGTTTCAGTTCATAGTTAGCAGCAAATAAAGAAGGGGTCATAGCTTGCTGCAATGCTTTGCGCTGATCTACATCAATTAAACCTGTTTGATAACAATCAAAACGCTGGACGTTTGGCATCATGCCGATAGCATCCTCTTTGTGCCAAGGAGTGCCAGTATTGATAAAACGGCCACCCCTGTTCTTCACATTCTGTAATTCCTGATACTGCAGTTTGGTTCGCTCTCGTTCCGCTCTACTAATCCTGTCTTTAATATTGACAATATCATCAGTGATAACAATGTCCGCATGCTTACCAGTAAGAGATGCGCCAATCCCCATACCTAGAAGCTGGGATGTTCCTCTTGCAGATGTTTTGAGATTTGTGTCAATTTCTGTTGTGGTTTCTTTTACCAGCACAATATCCACACCGTACAGCACATAGGTCAACGTTTGAAAATACTTACTGATTAATATCTTTGCTACCTGTTGGATGATCTCGACAACGTCCGTATCCGTCTTACGCAAAAAGATGATGTTCTTATTCGGAAACAGGACCATCAACAAAGCGATGGCTACAGCGAGCGTGGTTGTCTTATATGATCCACGATGGGCTAGTAGTGTCTGATCTTCTTTAGCAAACAAAAAAGACTTGAGCCATTCGTTATGAATGTCAACCAAGTCTACAAAGCCTACCAAGTTCCCAAACTTCACGGGATCGGTGCGGATCATATTCAAGTACTTCTTTTTTTCGGGCGTCATGACGAATCACTACCATCAAAGAAGCTTTCAATCTCTTGAGCAGTTTTTGATATATCTAGTGAACCGGAATGTTCAACTTTACCTGTATATATTCCGGCAATCGTCAAAATCATTTTTCTATCCTGGTGCCCTTTAGCAGTCAGTGCATATTTATAGGTAGCATTGAGAACTTCCGAAGCTTTTCCTTTAATCAATTCCATCGTAGTTTCATTTACCAGTTGCACAAATGGCTCTTTACTCATAGCGTCATAGTACTTTTTTCGACTGACCCCAGCTGCTTTACAAATTGCTGTTACTGATTTACCTACATACTCCGGATTTATCAATACTTCCAGCAACTTTTTTTCTGCAGCAGTAGGTTTATATTTGTTTCCTTCTGTCACTCAATGCCACCTCCTTTATGTAAAATAAAAAGACCACCTCAAACTGAGATGATCTTTACTAAATACCATTCTTTTCAAACAACTTACATATTTCTATAATATTGTCTCTAAGATAAAATGCGTCATCCTTAGTTTTTACATAAGAACTGTTGGATTTCAAATTATCATTATTTATAATCCATTCTTGTATTACGGCATTTGCTTCTTTTTGAATCTCAATATTTGTCAAATTCCTCCTGTATTCCTCTTCTTTCCCAAATCTCCAAAAAAAAGATTGAATTAACCGCTCTTTATATGATTTTAAGGTTTCAATAATTTCTTTATCTTCACTATAAAATTTTGAAAAATAATTTAAAATCATATCAGTTGACTTCACATCGAATTTTCCAAGTTGGCGCTTAGTTTCGATATGGCCTATAAACAACGGCTTATTCATTTGAATTAGAATATCCATATCCATTTTCAGTTCGTCAACATTTTGTTTTATCTTGATCCCAAAACCGTCTTTTGTAAAAAATAATTCTCCTAATTGGTCCCACTCAATTATTAAAATAACTATCATTGTTGTTAATAATAGAATCAAGTTATATTGCCATTCCATTTTTTTACAAAACGCCCATATTTGTGGAACTATAATAATAAAAACTGAAAATGCTTTTACTCTACCACTCAAAATAATCACCTCCAATAAATAGTATCATTTTCTGATTGGAAGTGATAGAAAAACTCGCAAAGCTAATTTTAAACAAATTTTCTGTTTACTATAGTAAGCTTTTTTATTGATTATTAATAATAAAAAAGCGTATAAAGTCTCTTCCAAATTTTGATATTTTTAATTTGTCTTTAGCTTTGAGGCTTATTTTACTTTTTCCAGATAGACTCTTCAATTTCGGCGTTCTTTTACCAGATAAAGAATTTAGTATACTCTCTGTAGAATTTCTAATCTCATCAATTGCAATTTGCAGATTTTTTATGTCTTTCGCAAGCTTATCATCATATTCATTCTGCATTAACCCCAACCGATGTAAATTTTCCCTAACAGCAATATATTGATCGTAATTAATATCAAACGCCTCTAATAAATCTGCATAGCTATTATATCCATCGATATCCTCAAGTGTATTGTTTTTATATGACAGTTTTAGAACTGAAATATCTAAAACTGTCAACTTATCAAGCGTGTCATAGTATAAGTAAGCTACATCAAAAGATGGATTATCCAAGTTTAAAAATTCTGAATAACCATTGATCATATATTCAATTTTTTCAGACTGATTAGTAGATTCGATTTTTTGCATAACCATTTCGAATATATTATCTAAAATTTCTTTATTCTCCAAAGTTTGCTTTTCGAATTTTTCCTTTAGTTCTTCATTTCTTTTATTAATAACTTGAACCATGACTTCTAAATTTCTTATTTTTTTATTTGTTCTGAACTCCGTTACAGCTCCACCAATACCAGGTATTAAACTAGCTCCATAATCAATCAATATATCACCGCCTTGCTTTGCAATTTCATTTGTTAATAAAGGTAACGCGTTTTCTTTTAGAAAATCTTTTCCGTGTTCGGTTACTATTGACAAAACATTTTCAAATAAAAAATTTTTAGCTGCATTTAGTTTTTCTCCCATAATCGTTAATCTCCTTTACATATATCTATACTTAAAGGATAACTGATTATATAAATAATAAAAAGACCACTCAATGAGTGATCTGATAAACCCAATAAGAAAAACAATAATTTCTTAGAAATTTTGAATTGTTGACAATTTATTTTCACTTGGTAGATTAAAAATATGTTAGATTAACTTTCTTTGTTTCTGTTTAATAAATGCATGAACTTTTTACCTTCTGATGTAAAAACAACTGTACATTTTGTCGAATTTTTAGAACTATCTGAAAGCACAACATCTTCATATTTGATTAATCCAAATTTTTCCAACTGAGCCATAACTTCTTTTTCCAATATTGTTCTATTGCTTCTTCTCCTTTTTATTTCCAAATCACCTTCCAAAATCTTATTTTCATAACAAATGAGCCAATCTAAAATGCTTTTAATTTGTTTTTTCTTGTTATAAAATTCTTTTATTAATTGATAACTTTGTTCTGATATGTCTTCACGCCTTTTCCCCCCAGATACTTGTGCCGTCTCTCTTTCTACTTCTTCATTATTTTCACTTAAGGCCTCGTCGCTCAACAAGGCATCATTTAATCCTTTAAAAACAGATTCAAAACTCAAATCACCAATAAACTCATCTTTAACATCCCTGAGCTCTTCTTGCATGTCAATTACTTTAGCTTGGCTAGAGACCAACTGTTCCGACATTTCTTTGTTTTTTCTACGAAGCTCTTCAAGTTCTTGATAATATTCACCTTTTATCCATCCGTTAAGCTTTTCTGAATGATGTTTTTCAATGTCTCTAATTGAATCAGATACCCCGCTTCTTATTTCTGCAATATGATTTACCTGGACTACAAGAGAACTTAATACCTGCTCTTTAAAACTAATATATTTATCATTCGAAATTTCTAAACGAATAGGTTTAATCTTTCTATCAGAAACCATTTCGGTTATATAATCATCAGTCAAGACAATAGAAAACATTGGCTTATCTAACTCTTTTGCTAGATTATATTCCCACTGTGTATAACTTATACCCTCTGAATTTAGCGAGCCGTATCTAGGACCTAATATTAGCACATAAATATCTGATTCTTCTATCCACTCTCTAATCACTTCTTCCTGGGTTGGGCCAGCTTTAAACAATTCCATTCCTGCAGGTATATGACCTGCATTTAAAACCGCCGTAACAACTTCTTGTCGTTCTACAATTAAATCTTCATAAGTTGAAGATATAAAAACTTGATATTTTTTTTCCAAAATAGACACCTCTCTTTTCCATAATTATATCAATTATTATGAAAAAGAGGTATAGAACTTATATTAATAGACAACAGCAGTTGAAAGACGACAAGAACATGTTTATTTTTGTGAGTGCTACTGTCCAATCAAAGCAATAGAAAAGAGCCACAGATACCAAGTAATAAAAACATTGGGATATCTTGGCTCTTTCATATTTTTTTGACACTAATAGAATATCATGCTGCTAACAATGTTTACATAGCTACAATGTTCGAACATTTAGTGAACATTGTAATTTTAAAACAAACTGATCTGTTCAGTATCTTCTCGACGATTATTGTAATAATCAATCTCGCCTAATTTACTTTGTCTACTCAGTTTATTTTGTTCATACTCATCTAAGAAGTCTAAAGTTTTACGAATCTCTGCATGCCTTTGTCTAACATAAGATGCACTATAACCAATCTCTTCGGCTATTAACTCTAATGAGCAACCTTCGATATACTTCTTCCGAATAATCTCATTATCAATCCCTTTAAACGAATTAATAATAGCAAGCATTTCTTTTCTTTGTTCTTCGAGTAAATCAATTTCATTTTCTATCTTTTGGATGTTTTCTTCTAAAGAAGCTGATCTAGAATTTTTTTCGATTCGGACGTCTGCTAAATCTCCATTGACCCATCGATTCAATTCAAGCTTACTTTTATTAAGATTCCACTTTAAGTAAAGAATCTGCTCATCAAGTTCTTGATAATCTTTTAACCACTGAAATCTCACAAACGCCACCCCTTATATGATAAAATAGTATTGCGCTGCTATCTCGAAAGAGGTGGCTTTTTTTATTTTTTCTTAGCCGTTCCATTCTGGATTGCCTTTTGTTCCAAACGTCGCTTTTTCTTCTTAATCTTTGATTTTGTTTTTCCCATACAAACATCCTTTCCGGAATATATATCGTTCGATTTTTACTATTTAATACGTGATGGCCAATTTTTATTGTTCACTTTAAATCATCTCTTTGAAAAATTTTATTATTTTTGTAAGATCCCTAAATCATATTTTTGTTTGTTATAATACCCTTATCGATGTATTTAATCGAAATATAAAACTAAAGGTGATCAACATTGAATAAAACTAAATTGATTGAATTAATTAATCAACGATTTGAAGAAACTGATTTAGAATTTTTAAATATAAAAAATTCCCCTGAATTATTTTCTTATTTTACCGAAGACGATATTCCTGCTCTTAAACAATTAAAATATTATTCTGATTATTGGACGCAAACTCGTGCGAATGAATTAAATTTAGAAAAACTCGTTATTAAAAAGAAATAGCAATTCCAGCCCAAGCGGCTGGTTTTTTTCAGCTCCTCTCCTTGCTTGTCAAAATCATCGGTTCTGGCATAATCTGATCATCCTTTAGCAACGCATCAGGATATTTTTTTCTTAGCTTCTTATTGTTCGTATATGTTTTAAGCAACCACTGGCTTGCCTCACTCTTGCTTTCTCCGGAAAAATAAATTTTCCCTGTTTGGATTCCTGCAAGTTGAATCATCATTTTCACCTCAAATCAAATTTTTTTCTGCTAGATGGAGCAAAAGCAATCCGACATCCAGAATCTTTTGATCCATTATTTCAGCTACTTTGCTCGGCTTAACTCCTTGAGAAAAGAGCAAGCGTACTTGCTCTATCTCTTCGTGATTCCAAATAAATTTGGCTTCCTCAAGGATAATTACTGGATCAGTTGCTCTCATTGTTTTTCTGGAAAAATGATGTCATCCTTATGTTTAGACCAGGTATCTGCATATGGAGCAAAGTATTGTCTAGCTAATTCGATTTGATCAATTAAAGCTGTTTCTGATAATTCATGATCTGCAGCAATTTCATTCATACTATCGCCTTCATCTAAACGGATAAGAACATCTCGAACATTTACAGTTACGTTTTCTGGCAGTTGCAATGTCGTTGCTGTTTTAATAAATTCATCAATCGTTTCCTTTGATACTAGGACTTTCACATTTTCAACTTCTTCTACTCCATCACCGACATCAAGTGAAGTCTGCTCTTCTTTAAGCATTTCGATTGTGCCATCTGAATTCACCACGTATTCAATATTTGGTTTCTTCGTTTGCTTGTTTACTGGCACTGTGTATTCGATTGTTTCTGGTTGAATTACTACAGTCACTGTTGATCCAAGAAACTCAGTTAGATTTTCAGTGCTACCTCTCAATGATCCGTTGCTAACAACTAGTAATACTTCTGTGTTCCCATTTGATTTTGATGTTACTTTCTTTAATTCTGGTCTGAAATTCACTTGTTTTGTCATTTTATTTTCCTACTTTCTTTGATATGCTTTTTATTAAGGAGTTGAATAATTGTGTTTAATAAAATTAAAGAATCACTGAAAAAATATTTTAGAAAGATTCGTTATAAAACAGCGGAATCAAAACTCTATAAAAAATTTTTCAATAAACAAACAGACTCTCAAAAAATGAAAAAATTCCTAAAAAGAGTTGCTAATGGCAAATACACTATAAAAGATGATATAGGACAAACTTATCTTGATCTTGACGATGATGTGTTTGTCGTGGACATAGCAATTAAAGAAGAGTACGTAAGAGGTATTGAATTAGATTACGAAGATTTAGTCCCTCAAATAAATGTATCGTATCCATCTGTTACGGTTCTCGGAGAAAATTTTTTGCGTAATCAGTCTTTTTACAATAAACATCCTATTTGGTCAGCAATTTTAATAGCCATTATTTCATCGATCTTTACTCTGCTGATAAGCGATTTTTTCAAGTAACTAATTTTATAAAGAAGCTTCTTTTTGGAGCTTCTTTTTTCTTCGTTCCGCTTGTCTTTTCCGCTGCTGTCTTGCTGATTCAAAGCAGTCCATTTCAATAAATTTATTGATTTTTGAATCGAACTTAGCAAATGTAACTGGAAAGCCGTATCGATGAGCAAACATCTTCATTTTCAGCATAGAGATCGCATCTTGATAACCTTTTACATCAATCACTTTTTTCACTTGACCATTCTCATAAATCACAAAATCAGCTCGATAATAAATCGGTGCAATCTTACGATCATTGCATAGATACCCTTCTTGCAGCAGAACATTTTCTTGCATGGCACAGTAGGTTTCAGATAATGGCATAAAACTCATACCGTTTCGTTTTAACTTCATGTAATAACGAGCTTCTGCTTTAGAATCAAAAGTGATGCCGTCTACTTCGTGCTTTTTGTTTCCGTATTTGCTTCTTGTTGCCATTTGCTATACTCCTTCTTTAGTCTTTCGAGTCGTTCTTTCGAACGTCGTCCATTTTCATTGCATATTGGACAAGGTTCACAAGTTGACCATCCAAGCGATGTCTTATACCAAATAACTGTTTCATCGTTGCATTTTAAACAAGTCATTTTGCACCTCTCATCCATGCTTGGTTACTTTTCGGACAACAACACTCTTTTTTCACTGGCTTTGTCTTAGGTTTTGAAAATCGTCTTTTGGGTTTAATAACTTCGACTACTTCGCCGCCACAAACACTTGCAACAAGGTCAGCCTCTTCTTTAGTCGTGTGGTGTTTAGCAAACTCGACACTAGCTTCTCCTCGCCCTCGGCTATCTAAGTAGCACATTTTTTTCACTACAAAGGTCAAACTGGATTCCTCCTTTTGTCTGTCGTTGTTTTGAATACAGCGATGTTCCCTTTCGTTCCATTCATTACACGAGAGAACACTCGCTCACCGTACGCGTGTTTTAATTGCTTCGATGATAAATTGGTTGTGAATATCGTAGCTTTGTTTAGACGAGCTTCTGTGAGCGATGTGAGAACATCAACATCATAAGGCGTTGCCTGGTTGTTTTCTTCCATTCTTCCTAGCTCCGCACCTAAATCATCAATCACTACAAAATCCGTCTTTTTAATTTCAGCCATCAACGAACCTGTCACAGCTTTTCTTGCATCTGGATCATTCATTGCAAATTTCAATTGCTCTAATAATTCTCGATAGCTTATAAATGAACAGGCAATTTTATAATTAGATGCCATCATTACTTCTTTGATCACTGCGGCGCCTAGATGGGTTTTTCCAGCTCCTGTTCTACCAGTAATAACTGCGTGAATCGTGCTACCACTTACGATTTTTTTAGCCCATTCTTGAGCCATCGCTTTGATTTGTGCTGTTTCCTGATCAACTACTTTGTATCCATCAAAATCGAAGGTCCATATGGCATCATCTGTAATCATTGAACTGTTAAGCATTCGATTGATAGCATCCTTTTTCATTGCTTCATTCGCTTTTTGGATAGCTTCTTTTTGATTTTTAGTTACCATTTCTCGATAACCACAAATCTTATTGATACATGTAGGACCGCATCGATCAGTACCATCTTTATTTTTTGTTTTCCAGATATACAATGGATCGCCACATTTTGGGCAATTATGATCTGCTGTTTTTAAACCGCCGTAAGGTGCAGCCATTGCACTTAGTTTTTTATCCATTACCAATCCTCACCTGTTTCTGGTAACTCATCATTAGAAATATTTTGTTGCTTTCTTTTATTTTTTTGGATAGCCATCTTATCGAAATGCTTTCTTAAGCTAGTCGGTGACAAAATCACGCCTGACCAGAAATCATTACTAGTGGCCCACACAATCATGTCTTGAACTTCTTTACCAGTTCGTTTGTCAGATTCAATTGTTAAACGAATCGTATTCGCCCATTTATCCAAATCAGGTTCTTTGATGTTTTGATTTTTTCGAATTAGTTTTAATAAAAGAATGGCCAATTTTTTATTTGGATCGTCATCTGCGTACACGCGTTTTTTGCGTGTCGCGACATAATTATTATTCTTTTCATTCTTCTCATTCTTTTCATTCTTGTTTATGTTCAGTTCGTTGTCCTTTTGATGTTCAGCTCGTTGTTCAGTCTGTTGTTTTTTTTCTTCCGAAAATCCTTGATAAATGGCGTAGTTATTGACTTTATACGTTGTTCCATTTTTCCTGCTTTTTTCAATGCTTATCATGTCATCTTCAACAAGTAGACTTAAAAATTTTCTGACAGTATTTCTACTTACTCCCCAACGTTCAGCCAATTTTTGTTCTGAAGTAATTCTTTGCCCAACATCAACTTTTTTAAATGAACCATTAAAAAGAATTTTCTTTTCTTTGTGGTTGCCATTAGAATTAAATCAAGCCACCACTTTAGATATTGCGGATTGTCCCATATCCAATTTTCAGTTATAGAACGGTGAAGCTTGACCCATCCTTCAGCCATATAATCACCACCGTTCTATAAATCGTCCATGCTAGTGAATCCAGTTATTGGAAGATTACCTCTACAGTACTCGCATAAACCGCAATGTTTCGGCTTCTCTTCTCCGTTCTTCACTCTGACAATTCTTTCGATTTTTTCTTTTAACATAACCAGCTCATAATCCATATTATCCTGGTCAATCGTGATCAGTCTTGCTTCGCTTGGAGTCTGCTTGGACACTGCAGCGATGATCGGCATAAAACTTTTTCCGTATTGTTGGTAAAGCAGTTCCTGGTAAATTGCCATTTGAAGTACGTAACCAAAATTGACAATGAACGTTTCTCTTGATCCGTAGTTTTCGTTCCATTTCCGCTCGTGCATGTCTTTGGTTGTTTTGATATCAACAAAATACTCATCCTCAACATTCAAGCAATCAATCTTGCCTTTCCATGTCGTCCCAAACAGTTCACCGGTTACAATCGTTTCTTTCTCACCTTGATAAATGTTCATGAACACTTCTTCTTGTTTAAGTCGTTCAATCATTTGTTCAGCAATTTGGAAATCTTTCAACAATCCATACGGCTTCCGACTAGAAAACATTTTTGATTTATTTTCTTCTTTGAACGCTTCATGTACTTCTTTTGATTCAAAATAAGAATGTACGTAGTTTCCTACGAGTAAGGCTTTGGGATCCGACGTCGGTGCCCAATCGCCTTTCAACTTTGCTAAGGCTGCGGCTTCACATTTTAAAAAGGACTTATATTGTGATGTTGACATGTACTGCCAGTCAGCTTCATTTGAGTAATAATTCTCATCAGAAAGGGTACTCATCGTCTTCAAATTCTGAGACATCATCTGCACCTTCCTCACGTCCGAAATCTGGAACATCTAATAATTCTTCTTGAATCGGATTGGTATCCTCATTTTCGATTAAATGTGCTTGCTCTATTTCTGGATGGCCAGGTACATCAGCAGCTCGAGTTACTTCATCTTGGATATCATCTGGAATCACAATCGGATCTGGTTCTTTTTGTATTGGTTCAGTAATCTTTTTGTTTGAAAAGAATTTTTGTTCGAGTGTAGCCACTTTTTCTGTTTGTGGCGTTACATCTTTCCGATCATTGTCAAATTCATTTTCTAACGTATCTTTTGCAGCTTGAACTAATAAATCGTTGTCGTTGCTTGTGTTGATCAATGTTTTAGCTGCCCGATTGATTACTGTCCGTTTAGCCATTTCTTCTGGAAACTCCTTTTGCGGTCCAGAACCTTTCATTTTTGACTTCGCCCAACTTTGATCGATTTGCTTTTTCGTCATGACTGTTGTGGTCTCTTTACCATTTGCTAACTTGATGACTACATAGGCTGCAATGATTTCATTGTCTAAATTCTCGAATTTTGTTTCATGTTTTTTGACAACCATGTTTGGTCCATCCATTGCAACTTCAAACTCATCACCTTGTCGAACGACTACAGGCGTAATATCAGCCCCCCCAGTTACGCGATCAAGAACCGCCATTGTTCCGAAATATGAACGCATGAGCTGAACTTTGTTTCCGTATTTAATGAAATAGCATTGTTTTTTTGCTGGAGATAACCCTTGAATAACCATGTCTAAAAGTGCATTAGAAATGGAGGTTTTCATTTCTTGATTGTTTGCAGCCATCTGCAACAAGTTTCCTCCTGTATTGTTAGTGAGTTCGAAAAAAGCACTTTTTAACGCATTTTGTGGACTATATCCTGGTGGCATTTCTAATCCTTGTTCTTGTAATCGCCCAAGATTACTGATCACCTGCTCGTCTAATGAACGTTGTGTTGTTTGTGTTAAATCATTTGCCATTCCTAAATTCCTCCTAATTCAATCTTTGGATAATGTTGCTGGACGTACTCTAGAATTGCGTCTACTGGTACATAGCCTTCTTCTGTTAGATAGCAAGTATCACCTGGATACAACGGATTTCCCTGCCAATCAACTCCGACAGGACTAGCTTCATTTGGTGGTTGCTGTCTGGCACCTAAAGAATCAAAGTCTTTCATCGTGATCACCGCGATAATAAATCATTGCTCTCAACTCGCTTTCAAGTGCTTCAATCCTTTTTTGAACTGATTTGGAAACAAGATTACGAATTTCTTCTTGAATCTCTGTGATACCAAGATCTCGTTCAAGTTGGACATTATGCCACCTGCTTTGCTCTTCTTGGAAAAAACCTCTCCCTGAAAATTGAGTAGGCACACCGATGGAAATATCAGTCATAAGCTCGTTAAGATTATTCAGTGCTGGCGATTTCAAGCTGATAAGTAAATCTTCCGCCTCGTTGATTTGATCAATGATATGTTCCATTTTTAAAATTTGCTTTTTAGCTACATCCTTTACACTCATCATTTGCCTCCTAAAATTCCCAAAATAATTTGACACTTCCATCTTCACGCTGGATATTTGAAACACCTTCCCTTTCTAATGCTGCTAGAAATGATGGTGTAAATCCTTTTGAACGAACAGTGCAACTCGTTTGTCCATAGCTTGCTGCGGTTAGAATTTTTTCTTGGATGTCTTGTTGCGCTTTATTCATCATTACTTCGAATATTTCATCGCCTAATCCAGTGATGTTTATCATCTATATTTCACCTCTTAGGATTCGTTCAAAAATATCTGGTAAATCATTTAAATCATCAATAACAAACGTATGATCTGACTCGCCTTTATTTTTTGTCTTTTCTAGTGTTGCACTTCCGACCGCTCTTAAAATTTTGGATGGCAATGGTAGATTTTCATCAAGCTCTTTTTCCTGTACTGCCAAACAAAAGGCTACATCCGTTGCGTCACCGACAAGCATGTTGATAACATGACCTTCTTTTTGAAGAGTGCAAATAGCGGTAACCCCTTCTTTTCTACATTTCTGTTGCAATTCTTTAGCCAATGTTTTAATTTTTTCGTTCATTATGATAAACTCTCCTTGTGATTATTATTTTCAGGACACGATTTTGCTTGCCGGCGATCGTGTCTTTTTTTGATTCGTGCATCAAATCATCACTTTCTATAAAATGGCAAAAACGACAGACAATAAAATGACATTTAGAACTAAGCTGATATAGCAAAGTGCTTGTAATTGTCGTATTTTGTATACAGGTTTTTTGTGTTCAGCCAGCGATGCGAGAAATATTTTATTGCTTATACGTCGTTTGATCGGTTTTCTAAATTCCATCATGTGTACATGCTCCTTTCCTTCTGAAAAATATCGATCAATAATACGTTGTGCTTCTTCTTTTGTCTTAACAGTATGAGACATATGTCCATCTGTTATTGTGATTTCTGTCATGTATGTCCTCCTTTTAGATTTTGTATTTAGCCATCAGTTCATCGATATCTTTTTTGTCATACCTTAAAAAGCCATCTATACGAATTTCTTTTAAACCGTGAGCTATTAACTTCTCAAAGCCTTGATCATTTACACCTCCCACATATTTTCTAGCTTCGATTTTTTTTAAATATCGTGTTTCTGACAAATTCTTTTTTGAAAGCTGACTAAGTGCATCCTTCACAACTTCAACAATTGCGATTCTCAATCGAGTCAGAAACTCTTCACTTAGAATATTCATGACTTGCCTCCTATCGAATTTTGAAATCCGCAATAATTTTAACTAGTAATTGTTTTGCTTTCGGAGTATCAACTAATTTTCCTTCCAGATAATTACCAATATCTTGCTTAGGTATACCGTACAAAACAGCTAGATCAATTTTTTGAATATTGTTTTCTTCTAGATATCGAAGAACTTTTTCTCTACCAACATTTGCATCAGGCATCTTTTTCACCTCACTAATATATTTTAGTAAGATAAATAGTAAGTTTTTCTGTATAAAAACATTGACATATTTATACAAATATTCTACAATCGAAACATAGTTAAATAAGCCTATAACAAAGCTTCTTACTGCACTCGGTCGCCAAACTTAATGCTAGGAAGTATGTTTTTGATTAGCTTTTTTTACTTACCATTTATCTTACAAGGATTATTATATACAAATTTACTACATTGTCAATTGTTTTTGTAGAATTTTTGTATATCGAAACCTTGTATTTAACAGAAAGGTTGATACAAGTGGATTTATACGAAAAAATAAAAATGCTTGCCAATGAAAAAAAGATATCTATAAGACAATTAGAAGAAGCACTTGGATTCGGTAATGGGGTTATCAACCGTTGGAGAAAAAATACCCCTGGTATTGATAAAGTGCAATTAGTTGCAAACTATTTCGATGTATCTGTTGATTACTTACTAGGACGTACTGAGAAAAAAAGATACTATGATTTAACAGAAAATGACGAGCGTGATATCCAAAAAGAATTGCAGTCATTAATCGACGATTTATCTAATGCTGATGGAATGGCTTTTTCGAAGAAGGATAATGAAATGAGTGAAGCGACACGTGAAGCTCTCATTATTTCTTTAGAGAATGCTTTGCGAATAGCTAAAATAGAAGCTAAGAAAAAATACACACCTAAAAAATATCGCGATTAAAAGGAGTACGTTGTTTATGTATTTACCTCAAATTGATAACAAAATTAATAAGCTGGTAAAACTATATCAAACACGCAATCCTTTTAGAATTGCACGAGAATTGAAGATACTAGTTTTAGAAGAAGATTTGGGAGAAATTTATGGTTACTATAGTAAATTCAAACAGATAAAAATGATCCATATAAATTCTAGTTTAGATGAGATGGGAAAATGGATAACTTGTAGTCATGAATTAGGCCACTGTGTTTTGCATCCGAATGAAAACACACCTATGTTGTCTAAAAAAACGCTAGTATCTGAATTAAAAATTGAAAAAGAAGCAAATTATTTCGCAACTCATCTGACTATTGATCCAACTTTAGACGGCTTTGATCATATGACAAAATATGAAAAGCTCGTCTGCTTTGGATTACCAGATGAATTCGATCGTTTCTTGTGAATTATAATACAACGGAAGGAGGATATACATGAAAATAGGAATGAGAAAACCGAGTATTAAAAAATCCATAAGTGCCAGAACTACTGGAAAGGCAAAAAGAGCTGTGAAGAAAGCAACTATCCCTGGTTATGGAAAGAAAGGCTCCGGATGGATAAAAGACCCAAAAAAGGCTGCATACAATAAAGTTTATAAAAAGACTACATTTAGCTTTTGGGACTTATTTAAATAAAAAAAGCCCGTGCTGGCACACGGACTAAGATCTTATCTCCAAGACCCTACATAAAAATAATATCATAGAGATAAGGAGTAGAAAATGAAATTTATTAAATTGGGAATTATTGGATTATTAGCCGTAACAATTATGGGTGGATGTGGCTCCTCGACAGCCGAAACAAAAGAATCGAAGAATTATAGTGAGACAAACAGTACTATCAAAGAGGTAGACTCTGAGCAAACTGCTGAATTTGCAACTATTGCTGAGAAACACATTAAAGAAATATACTCAATAGATAATTTGAAAATGGATTTAAAATCAATTAAAGTTACTCAATTTCCTGATGACAAAAATGCGGAAACTGGTGAAGAGTACAAAAATATTTACAATGGGACTGGGGATTTTACTTGGCAAGACAAAAAATATAACTTTTCTTTGATTTATTCGAAAAAAGATGCAACTAATTATACTGTCCTATATCTTTATAGCAATCTAGACCCTAATAAAGGCGTAGACACACCTTTAGAAAGCGATCAATAAAAAAAAGCACATTTGCCGCCCGACCAAGAACGCAAATGTGCAAAGAGCTACGGTAAAGTAGGTCTATTTGTTGTACCCTATTTTACCATCTCGAAATCCGCTGTACAACCGAACAAACGTACGAAAGGAAAGATAAAGATGGCAAAAAAAGAAATTGATAAACGAATTAAAAAGCAATTAACAAAAAAAGGCGAAGAAAAATATCAGTTTAGTCTGTACTTAGGAGTTGATCCGCTAACAGGAAAAAAAAGAAAAACAACGAGACGAGGTTTTAGTACGCCATTAGCCGCTGAGAGAGCTTTAAAAAGATTGGAGGCAGATATACAAGAAAAAGGACTGCAAGCTTCTACAGCTCAAAAGAGCAAGAAATTCGAAGATGTTTACAGCTTATGGTTTGAGAATTACAAAAAGACGGTTAAAGAAAGCACTTGGTCCTCCACCAAACAAATTTTTGACACACATATCTTAAAAGTATTTGGAGATAAGTTCATTGACAAAATAGACGTTTTTTTCTGTCAAGAAGCAGTAAACACTTGGTCTGATAGCCATCCTAAAATTTTTAAGAAAATAAAAAATTACACATCTAATGTTTTTGATTACGCTGCTTCTTTACAAATCATAACTAGCAATCCTATGAAATTAGTTTCTGTTCCACGCGGAGAAGTTCTAGATATCGAAGATAAAAATATCGAATTTTATACTAAAGAAGAATTAATCAAATTTTTAGAAGCAATAAGAAACGATGATGATGAAAGATATTTATTCTTTTCCCTATTGGCTTTTACAGGTATAAGAAAAGGAGAAGCTTTTGCTCTGACCTGGTCGGATATTGACTTTAAGAGCAAAACACTCAATATCAATAAAACTGTAACAAGAGGTTATCAAGGAAGATTGATCGTAAATACTCCTAAATCAAAATCTGGAAAAAGAAAAATTTATCTGGACAATGATTTGATCAGTTTATTGAGAAAGTATTATACAAAAAACAAAACGATCGTTACAATCCAAAGCGAAAACTTAATTTTTCACCATGATGGTCTTCTCTATAATCCTACAGTTTCACGTTCGTGGCTTAATGTCATATACAAGCATCATCCAGAATTAACTAAAAGAATCACTACTCATGGTTTTCGACATACTCATGCCTCTCTCCTTTTTGAATCAGGAGCCTCTTTAAAAGATGTTCAGGAACGTTTAGGGCATGCAGATATTCAAACTACTTCAAATATTTACACTCACGTAACTGAAACTCAAAACAAAAAAGTTATCAATAATTTTGTAGCATTTATGAAGAATAATACTCAGGGGGAGTCAAAAGGGGAGTCAAAAAATATTTTGGGCTAAAAATACAACAAAAAAGACACGATCGAAATCGTGTCTAATCGTTGATATATAAGGAAGGTACAGGATTTGAACCTGCGCGCCGGTATTAGCCGGTTCGCCGGATTTCGAGTCCGGTGCATTACCACTCTGCCAACCTTCCGTAAGTACTATTTTTAAACTTTTTCCACGAAATGTCAAGCCTATTTCTAACAGATAAATAACAGAAACCGTTTTTTTACAAAAAAAGTCCATTGACAGTTTATAGCCAACGGACTTACCGATCAAATTCATAATGATAGAACACTATCTGATTGTTTCAGGATTATCTAGTGCTAAAATCGAGTCAATTGTCCGTTTGATCAGTGCGATGATTTGTTCTTCTGTTGGATGCATGATGTTTGATGACATCAATGATGCTAAGCCAGTCACCGCTACCCATGTACCAGTATGCAAGGCATCGATATAATCATCCGATAATTTATTGTATCTTTCATCTTCTTTGACTATTTCACGGAAATAGTTGTAAGAAAAATCATGCATTTTCTTTCCGTCCCCATGTTCATCAATGTACAATGCCATGTAAAGACTATGATGTTTCTTTGCAAAGTAGATATAGTTCAAACCGAGATCAATGATTTTATCACCCGTGCGCTCAATAGGGAAAACATCTTCTTTTAGTTGTTCAAAGATTGAATCCAATAACGTATTTTTCAAATCTTCCATGTTTTTGAATTCCAGATAAATTGGCTGAGTCGAAATCCCCATCTTTTTCGCAATGTTTCTCGCAGTAAATCCTTTAAACCCTTCCTTTGCAACAACATCATAAGCAGCTTTTAGAATTTGATCCTTGGTATAGACTTTTCTTCTCATTAAAACTCCCCCACTTCTTTACTGCAGTATATGTTGTTTTATTGTACCCTATTTTTAGTATTTTTTGCAAACATTTTACTCAAAACGTTATATTTTAAATTTTTTTCTCAGTCTTCTTTAACTTTTTTTGCAAAATTAAAAAAATTTGGTTAAATTTACTGGGTTCCCTTACATTTTTAGTTTTAACCTAAATGATAGTTGACCAAATCTTTCATTTCAAGTTATAGTTAAAGAAAACGAAAAAGAAGGTGTGTAATGGAAAACGAAACTGACGTTATTTATATTCATCCTCAAAAAAGAATCGTTTCACAGAAAAGAAAATATTTTTATCTTAGTTTTACAGGTGCTTTTTTTCTTTTTATTGGCTTAGTTTCTGGTACACCTGCTGCTAATTGGAGTGGACTACTGACTATTCTTACCTCGCCAAGCAATCTTCTGACAGATTATTTTGCTTTGGGTGGTTTTGGAAGCGCATTTATAAACGTTGGGATCTTGACCTTACTTTCTGTGCTTTTGGCTTACCGGCAAAAGGTGATTTTAAATGGCCCCTTATTCGCTTCGATTTTAACAGTTACCGGTTTTTCTTTTTTTGGCAAAAACCTTTATAATTCGATCTCGATCATTTTAGGTGTATACCTGTATGCTGTATTTGTCAATAAACATTTTTCTCAGTATATTATGATAGGACTGTTCGGCAGCGCATTGTCGCCGGTCGTTAGTTACATTACTTTTGGTATGCGCTTTCCTTTGCTAGTAGGTGTACTACTGGGCAATTTGGCCGGTATAGCAATTGGTCTTCTTCTTCCGCCATTAGCTGCTCAAACTTTAGTTTTCCATCGCGGGTTCACGCTTTATAATATTGGATTTACCTCAGGCTTGATTGCCATGGCTTTTACTGCTGTTTTGCGATTGTTCAGCTACTCGATCGTCGAGAATACATTGGTTTCCAATGAATACCATTCCCCTCTCGTCTGGATCATTTTCGGCTTTTTTTTGCTGACAGTCGGTTTTGGTTTCTATTATAATTCCTTTCGACTTTCGGGTATTCGAGAGATTTTCGATTCATCTGGAAAACTGACAACTGATTTCATTGCTAATTCTGGTATCGGTGCTACTTTGATCAACATGGGGCTAGTTGGTCTAATGCTTTCTTCTTATGTTTTGCTGGTTGGTGGTAAGTTAAATGGTCCTGTCATCGGTGCTATTTTATCTGCGGTTGGTTTCAGTGCTTTTGGTTGTCATTTAAAAAACAGTTTTCCGATACTAGTCGGAATCTTTCTTGCTTCTTTGTTTGGGACGTTTCATGAGATCACCAGCACCGGCATGCTCGTTGCCGCTGTGTTTGGGACAGGTCTCGCGCCCATAAGCGGTTTTTACGGCAGTTTTTACGGTGTAATAGCTGGTATGTTACATATTGCTCTTGTCCATAACGTCAGCACTTTGCACGGAGGACTCAATTTATATAACAGTGGTTTTTCAACTGGATTCGTTGCAGGTATCCTTGTACCGATACTAGATAACTTTACTGCTGTCAGAAAGGAAAAAAAGACACTTGGAAAAAGAATTATCAAAAAGAATCATCGATGAGCTTCTTACTTATCTATATTCCCACGAAATAACTGAAATACGTATTGGCGTAGAATTTGCTGAGGAGGGACTTTTCATAGAAATACAGGGCACAACAGAAACTCAGCCAGAAGATCTAGATGTACTTGCTGATTTGCTGAACAATCCACGAGACCCTAGCATGGAAATCTACTATCAGGAGCTATTAGGTAATCCTCGACATGATCGGGAAGATTATCATCTGCTAGGTAGTTTGATTGACGATGTGGAAATCATGTATGCCCAGCCGATTATCAATATCAAGATTTTCCGGCGTGCTTCTCCTCGCCCCTATTATTAGCCTATTTTACAAAACAGCTTCATCCACCTAAAACAGCTCCTGAAAGTTCGATTAAAAATCTACTTTTAGGAGCTGTTCTAAGCTTGATATTATTGATTTTCCAATCCTTCGTATAGTTCATCTGTTACAGGTTCTAAAAACTCTGAATTACCAGCAGTGATCGCCAAATGTTCAAACCAACTGTCTTTTGTCGCACCATGCCAATGTTTAATCCCTTTGTGCGTTACGACGACATCTCCAGCCATTAATCGTCTTGCTGGCTTTCCTTCTTCCTGATACCAGCCTTCTCCTCCGGTCACAAGTAAGATTTGATAGCCGTCTGTATGGACATGCCAGTGATTGCGACAGCCTGGTTCGAAAGTTACATTACCTACACCAACAGAAACTTCGGGATCGTTTACTAACATATTCAGATAGCTTTGCCCGGTAAATACTTGAGCGTATGCTTCGTTTTTTTCACCTGCTGGAAAAATCACGCCTTTTTGTATTTCTTCGTGTTTTGTCATCATTTACGCCTCTTTCTTATCTTCGCTATTTTCTTCTAGATAGATTTCTTTTGCTAAACTAAAAGCCGACCAAGCTTTTGGCCACCCTACATAAAAAGCTAAATGGGTAATGATTTCTGCTATTTCTTCACTAGTAATGCCATTTTGCTTGCCAATTTTCAGGTGAGCCGGCAATTGTTCAAAATTCCCTCCTGAGATTAAAGCAGATAGGGTGATGATACTACGCTGATGAGGAGATAATTCTTCTCTTGACCATACTTGTCCAAATAAAACATCGTCATTCAATTCTGCAAATTTTGGTGCAAACTCCCCCAATTGATCTCTTCCTGCGGTTTGTTTTTCTGCCATTTTTTTATTTCCTCCGTTCGTGATTGCTAGGTGATTCAAACACTGTTCTTAAATAACATCATTATCTATTGTTTCTTCGCATTTTATTTTAAGCCCCATTTTTTAACCTGTCCAATGCTTAGTTTATTCCATCAGTATGCTTTCCAAGCATAATTGTTAACGTTTTCTATCTTTTTTCTATTTTTTGAAAAAACAAGATATTAAATAAGTCTTTAGTTGGATGTTTTTTTGAGATTATTCTTTTATACTTATAATGAACGTATGATGAACTTACAAAATTGTTTGTTTTCTGTCATCTTAAAAAGTGGCGCAGACAGTTGCTTTTCTAGTAAAGTATAGATATCAAAGAACCTCTAAGGAGTTGATGAATAATGAATGTTGCTGCCTCTCGAAAACTGATAAATTTCATTTCCATTATCGGATTAGGTCTATCAATCGCGCTGACGATTTATTTTATTAATTTAGGTGTTTTCAAAGATTTGAATGCTTTAAGAGGATTAGTAGGTGATTCGATCATTTTAGGTCCGGTCATTTTTATCTTCATCCAAATCTTGCAAGTGGTTATTCCAATCATTCCTGGAGGAATCAGCACTGCAGCGGGTGTCCTGATATTTGGTCCTTATGCTGGCTTTATTTACAATTATGTTGGAATCTGTATTGGTTCGATTATTATCTTTCTTCTAGGACGACGTTACGGAAAACCATTCATTCTTTCCATGATCAGCGATAAGACCTATAACAAATACATTGGCTGGTTAGACAATCAAAACCGCTTTGAGAAGCTGTTTGCTCTAGCTATTTTTCTTCCGGTTGCTCCGGACGATGCGTTATGTTTGATGGCTGGATTGACAAACATTTCAGTGAAACGATATACACTGATTATTTTGATTGCTAAACCACTATCGATTTTCTTATATAGTATGGCTTTGATTTATGGAGGACAATATCTAAGTGGTCTTCTTGGTTAATATTTATTTTGCAAAATCAGTTATTGATTGATTACCAATGTTAATTCTGGGAAAGGGTCTGCAAGATACATTGCGCCCTTTCCTTTTTCATTGGATTTGCGCTACAATGTGAAAGTAGGTGATAGGATGAATTATTTGAAACGTAGCTTAGGCAACGCGTGGGATTTTTTGAAAGGAACACAAGCTTATTTCCGTGATGTCTTGCTGATGCATGGCTTTATTTTATTTATTTGTTTACCCTTATTGAGCAGTACGACTCGTTTTATTTTGCACCGAGGAGCAATTGACTATTTGTCTTATGACAATATTCCTTTGATTTTCTCTCAGCATCCTGGAGTTCTGCTGTCGTTAATCGCCGTTTTACTGACGATTTTACTATTGGTTTATTTCGAATTTACATTTCTTTTGATGAGCGTCTTTTTTATTAAAAAGAAAGAACCGGTTTCTTTAAAGCAGCTCTTGCACTTGACGATACTTCAACTGAAAAAAGTGAGACCTATTACTTTTTTGTTTTTTCTTGCTTATTTTTTATTGATTCTACCGATCAGCGGGTTAAGTTTCAATTCTGATTTACTGTCAAAAATAAAAATTCCTGCTTTTATCATGGATTTTATTTTTGCTAACCGCTGGATCGTCGTCAGTTCCTTTTTACTCGTTTACATTTTTCTTGGCTATATTGGGATTCGTTTGATTTTCGCTTTACCTGAAATGATTTTACGAGATCGACCTTTTCGAGCATCCATTCGAGAAAGCTGGTTGCTGACCAAATCACGTCTTTTTGCCATCATGGGGCAATTTATCGTGATTGGCGGTACGATTTTACTTCTTTCTTCTTTGGGATATATCGTTGTTATTTTGGCACAAAGTGTTGTTGAAGAATTTTTCCCAAATTACGCATTGATCAGCGCTGTATTTGCGATGACGCTTTTACAAGGAATTTTATTATTCAATATCGTGATGTCTACTGTAGGAATTTTTTATATCATCGTTGATTTCATGGATGACGAAGGGTTCTTACCAGAGATTCCCAAGTGGTTTACGCCTCAAACACCCAACGCGCGTTTATCTGCGCTGAAAAACACTGGTTTGACCCTTTTTGCAGTTTTTTTCGGTATTGGCGTTTGTCTTTACAATATGGATTATCTGACTTCAGCAGTCCAAACAAAACCAGTGACTGTATCTCACAGAGGTGTAAGTACGCAAAATGGGGCGCAAAATACTTTAGAAGCACTTGAAAAAACAAGCAGAGACTATCATCCTGATTATATAGAGATGGATGTGCAGGAAACAAAAGATGGCCGTTTCGTAGTGATGCATGATGCGAATCTTCGTCACTTAACAGGGGTAAATCGAACACCACAGGATTTGACATTGAAAGAATTGACAAATCTTACGGTTACTGAAAATGGGTTCCAAGCCCCTGTGTGTTCTTTTGATTCTTATTTAGAAAAAGCGCATGAATTGAACCAAAAATTACTTATTGAGATCAAGACCTCTAAAAAAGATTCGGATGACCTGGTCGAACGATTTGTTCAGAAATACCGCAAAGCGATCTTAGAGAATCATCATATTTTGCAAAGTTTGACGTACCAAACTGTTTCTGATTTAAAAGAAGCAGAACCAAACTTTTATGTGGGCTATATCTTGCCTTTCAATATCGTTGGACCTCCTGTGACGCCTGCTGATTTTTTGACAATGGAGTATAGTACGATCAATCGTAACTTCATTAATTCTGCCCATCAAGATGGAAAAAAAGTATATGTATGGACAATCAACGATTCAGATGCTATGAGTCGCATGATGTTTTATGGTGTGGATGGTATCATAACCGATGAGATGGGACTACTAAATGAAAGTGTGAAACAAACAGATGAAGAAATC